>Ga0214923_10000367_pt1 | contig 69799 bp, 61 predicted proteins | sample LL1510_MetaG_FD_177993 | JGI IMG/M metagenome (GOLD analysis project Ga0214923, IMG submission 177993) | Freshwater microbial communities from Lake Lanier, Atlanta, Georgia, United States - LL-1510 | ecosystem: Environmental > Aquatic > Freshwater > Lake | place: USA: Georgia | collected...
CGTTCCAGTTGTTATGCCTGTCGTTGCTTGGACCGTTGCTGTAGTAATATTTGAAGACACTACGTTCGGTAGTGTACTTGTTGTACTACTTATATTTGCAGCACTGATTAAACCGGTTACGAGTAATGCCGCCGATGTTATACCTGTAGTCAAGTTCAAGGTTCCTGAGCTTAGAGCGGTGTGAACTGCATTGGTAACAGTTGTATTCGTGCCATGAATCGAACCCGCACTTATACTTGTTGTAGCGAGCAATGCACCTGTTGTAATACCAGTAGTAACGCGAGCAGTTCCAGTCACATCTAATCCAAATGTTGGACTACTATTACCAATACCAACATTGCCTAGCGCATAATAAATATTAGAAGCAGTAGATGTCCATTGAGAGCTTCCATTGAACAAATTACCATTTTGATATAGACTTCCGGAAAAATTTATATTACCATTAACATCTAATTTATATCCTGGTGCACTTGTAGATATACCCACATTACCACCCGTGGTAATTATAGATCCAACCGTATTCGCATTAAATGTAGCATTTAAACTCCCATTAGTAATTGTCGCACTACCCACTCGTATTCCATTCAGATAATTAAATGTTTGAGTGCTTGAAGAATCAGCTGCAACATAGCCAAAATTGTATGCTCTTAAAGCCTCACTGTAAATGATACCCGTATAATTATTATTACTTCCCAATTGATTTGTTGAATCTGATGTCACATTGCTTGCAGAACGTTGAAAGAGAATACCCATATCAATATTAGATGCCGAATTATTGCTGTTGATAACAATAATATTATCAGAAAAAGAAGCCGTAGTACCAGATACTAAAATATTACCACCTACGTAAAGATCTCTACCTACTGAAGCACCACCACCTACAGTCAATGAACCACCAGTGCCTACACCTGTAGCATTTGTAGAATCCAGAATGTTGATCGGATTAAACTCATAAGAAGCCATCTAGTCAAAGAGTATTAATTAATCACAACAAAATTATTTCTACACATTACCAAATCAATCAAATAATTGCTTGTCAGTGCTACCTACGGTAATCATTCTTATTTATTGTGTAGTCATTTTTAATTTTTTTGATTAAAAATGTGAAATGAGAAAAAGGGACATGATAGTTGTGCTCTTAGATACTGGTAGTGTTAGCACGGAATTTTATGGTGCTTGAAGTGAAATTACCCAAAGAACTTGAAGTGTAAAGGATATTACCGGATGTGTCCATTGAGAAAATAACACCAGTGTTGTCACCTACATAGGAACTATTCAAGGACCAAGAACCAGCTGTATCACGTTGGATAGCTTTAAGTTCGTAATTGGCACACAAGTTACCACCCGTGCTTCGAATAACAGCCACAGAGACCAAAGCATTAACCGCACGCACCACAGCATTGGAAAATGAAAAACCGGTCACCACTGATGCGCTTGTATTCGCATTAGCTGCCGTAAAACTACGTTCTGTGACAATGTCACCTAAACTTGGGGTAATATTCACTGTATTAGCAAACAAAGTTCCCGTAGTGATACCCGTTGTTGCATTCAGTGATCCCACCGTTTCGTTAGTGCCGATACAATTGGTGTAACGAATGGTACCAGATGTAATGTTGGTATTGACGCAATTGGTAATCGTGCTGTTGGTATTGTTAATGTTGGTAATCAAGGCGTTGGAACTTGTAAAGTTCGTGTTGAACAAATTACCAACAGTACCGGCCGTAATCACCGCTCCGGCTGATGTCACAGCGGTATTGACCAAATTAGTCAAAGTACTGTTGGTCAGGATTGAATTTGTAATGGTGCTATTGGTATTGTTAATGTTGGTGATTAAAGCGTTAGATGAAGTGAAATTAGTGTTGAACAAGTTACCAGCTGTCGCTGCTGTGATGGTGGCACCAGCGGAGGTGATGGCGGTGTTGACAATGTTGGCAAGAGTATTGTTAGTAATCAAGGCATTGGTGCCAGTCATGTTGGTGTTTACCAAATTGGTCAATGTAGAGTTGGTATTGTTGATGTTGGTAATCAAGGCGTTGGAACTTGTAAAGTTCGTGTTGAACAAGTTACCGGCTGTCGCAGCTGTAATGGTGGCACCAGCAGAGGTGATGGCGGTGTTGACAATGTTGGCAAGTGTATTGTTGGTAATCAAAGCATTAGTGCCGGTCATGTTGGTGTTGAGCAAGTTAGCAATAGTCGCGGTGGTGATATTGGCATTGCTGAGGGACAACGTTCCGGCACTGACGTTTGTACCAACAATATTCGTAGCAGTGATATTAGTCGCATTCAACAATCCGGTAGTAACACTGGTTGAGAAACGAGCGGTACCAGTGACATCCAAAGTAGCACCTGGAGAAGCGGTAGCAATACCCACGTTTCCACCGGTAGTGAAGATAGAACCTACCGTGTTGCTGTTACCGATAGCAGCCAAGTTGTTGGTTACGTTAGCAATTCCAGCTGTCAAGTTGGTGTCGATCAAGTTGGTAGTAGTGACGTTGACAGCCACCAACGTTCCCGCAATCGTCAAGTTGCCTGATAAACTGGCATTCGCACCGGTGATAGTAGTAGCGGACAACCATGACGTACCAAGAGTAGTAAAGGTACCGGTGGTAGCATTGATAGTACCAATAGTGGCAGACGTGACAACTGCATTTGTAATAGTACTGTTGGTATTGTTAATGTTGGTAATCAAGGCGTTGGAACTTGTAAAGTTCGTGTTGAACAAGTTACCGGCTGTCGCAGCTGTAATGGTGGCACCAGCAGAGGTGATGGCGGTGTTGACAATGTTAGCAAGTGTATTGTTGGTAATCAAAGCATTAGTGCCGGTCATGTTGGTGTTGAGCAAGTTTGCAACAGTCGCGGTGGTGATATTGGCATTGCTGAGGGACAACGTTCCAGCACTGACGTTTGTACCAACGATGTTCGTAGCAGTGATATTAGTCGCATTCAACAATCCGGTAGTGACACTGGTCGAGAAACGTGCGGTACCAGTGACATCCAAAGTAGCACCTGGAGAAGTAGTACCAATACCCACGTTGCCAGCTCCTTGAATTGTCATCAAGAAATTTCCTCCTGTTGTGTTATTATAATCAGCCGTATTGGATTTGAATAAAACGTTATCTGCGGTGTTTTGTAAGGAAAACACCATGTTATTGTTGGTATCCAAACCAAGACTGCTTATCCTGGCTGAACTTCGCTGTAAACCTATACCTGCACAATTTTGTGTAGCTGTTCTATTTCCAGCAATGTATATCTGAGTTGAGGAAAGTGCAGAAAAACTAGCAGTATCAGAACCGACCATCAAGGCACCAGAACTATTGGATGCATAAAGATACTGACCTGCTGACACACCAGTTGTGAAACGAGCGGTACCAGTGACATCCAAAGTAGTACTTGGAGAAGTAGTTCCGATACCCACGTTTCCACCTTGAAAAGATGATGCAGCTGAGTAAACTTGGAAATTTGCCAGTGTATTGACAGTGCTATTCCATTGACTGAATCTTACACTTCCAGAAGTTGTATTAGTACCACATTGTATGTACCCAAAACCATCAGCGAAAGGTCCATATATAGCCAAGTTACTCGATGTACTATTAGTACCTACCACAACCCCAGGAGCATTGGTTACTATTATATTAGTCGATGTTATTGCAGTACTAACGATATTGGTCAATGTAGAGTTGGTATTGTTAATGTTGGTAATCAAGGCATTGGAACTTGTAAAGTTCGTGTTGAACAAGTTACCAGCTGTCGCAGCTGTGATGGTGGCACCAGCAGAGGTGATGGCGGTGTTGACAATGTTGGCAAGTGTATTGTTGGTAATCAAAGCATTAGTGCCGGTCATGTTGGTAATCAAAGCATTAGTGCCGGTCATGTTGGTGTTGAGCAAGTTAGCAATTGTCGCGGTGGTGATATTGGCATTGCTGAGGGACAACGTTCCGGCACTTACGTTTGTACCAACAATGTTCGTAGCAGTGATATTAGTCGCATTCAACAATCCGGTAGTAATACTGGTCGAGAAACGAGCGGTACCAGCGACATCCAAAGTAACACCTGGAGAAGTAGTACCAATACCCACGTTGCCCGAACTACCCAATACCAAAGCACCAAAGGCCCCATTGGAACTTCCCGCCGTTCCGTTTTGATACGTAAATCTAAGTTGATTACTAATTTTGTAAATCTGCCACGCAGTTGAACTGTTGCTGTTTTTGAATGCCCCATCAAAATACATATCGAAATTCATAGCTATATTATCTGACGACCAGTTCAACTGCTGGAAAATAGGGTTGGCTTGGTCAGACGTATTGACCCATAAATGAGGTCCGCTAGTGATACTGGTACTAGGTCCACTCAAAGACAACATGCGAGAAGGAGCTGTAGTACCAATACCCACGTTGCCGTTTCCTTGAATTGTCATCAAGAAATTTCCTCCTGTTGTGTTATTATAATCACCCGTATTGGACTTGAGGAAAAAGTTACTAGAGGTGTTTTGTATGGTAAACACCATGCTATCGTTTGTATCTATACCAAGACTGTTTATACTGGCTGCACTTCGCTGTAAACCTATACCCGCACAATTTTGTGTAGCTGTTCTATTTCCAGCGATGTATATCTGAGTTGAGGAAAGTGCAGACAAACTAGCAATGTCAGAACCGACAAAAAGGGCACCAGAACTATTGGATGCATAAAGATATTGACCTGCTGACACACCAGTGGTGAAACGAGCGATACCGGCACTGACGTTTGTACCAACAATGTTCGTAGCAGTTATATTAGTCGCATTCAACAATCCGGTAGTAACACTGGTTGTAAAACGAGCGGTACCAGTGACATCCAAAGTAGCACCTGGAGAAGCGGTAGCAATACCCACGTTTCCACCGGTAGTAAAGATAGAACCTACCGTGTTGCTGTTACCGATAGCAGCCAAGTTGTTGGTTACGTTAGCAATTCCAGCTGTCAAGTTGGTGTCGATTAAGTTGGTAGTAGTGACGTTGACAGCCACCAACGTTCCCGCAATCGTCAAGTTGCCTGATAAACTGGCATTCGCACCGGTGATAGTGGTAGCGGACAACCATGACGTACCAAGAGTAGTAAAGGTACCGGTGGTAGCATTGATAGTACCAATCGTGGAAGATGTGACAACTGCATTTGTAATAGTAATGTTGGTGTTGTTAATGTTGGTAATCAAGGCATTGGAACTTGTAAAGTTCGTGTTGAACAAATTACCAACGGTACCAGCAGTGATTACTGCTCCTGCCGATGTAAAGGCGGTGTTGACCAAATTAGTCAAAGTGTTATTGGTCTGGAGTGCATTTGTAACCGTAGCATTGGTGTTCACAAAATTTGTAATGGTGGTATTGGTATTATTAATGTTGGTAATTAAGGCGTTGGATGATGTGAAATTAGTGTTGAACAAGTTACCGGCTGTTGCAGCTGTGATGGTGGCACCAGCGGCGGTGATGGCGGTGTTGACAATGTTAGTGAGTGTAGTGTTAGTGCCGTTAATATTAGTGATGAGCGCAGAGCTGCTCGTTAAGCTAGTATTGAACAAATTCGCGGAAGTCAAACCGGTATTAACCAAGTTTGTAATAGTTCCTGCTGTGAGCAATAAATTGGTGGCGGTAATGTTGGTCAACACACTGTTTGTTGCAGTAACATTTGTAAGAATGTTATTTGTTCCTAATAAGTTAGCTACAGTGATAGATGTGGCATTCAAGTTGTTAACCGCAAACGAACCAGCAGTAAGTGATCCAGTAATTACAGAGTTACCTCCGACATATAAATTTCCAGAAACCGAACTACCACCGTACAAAACGAATGACCCAGTCGTCAATCCAGTTGCATCGGTTGTATTCAATACTACAATGGGTTGATTAAAATACAAACTAGTGAAAGTTGACATATATTATATTTTATACATTCTGCCAAGAAAAAAAATAAACGCATTTTCGCGTTTTATTTCTACAAAAAACTCCATAGCAAAAAGTAAACACAAATCGCATGTAGGTGTATTGTTGTGAGACGTTCGACAGACCCATACCCACACGATTATGATTAAATAGGAAATTTACGATTTGGTGTTTAGCAGGTTTCAAAATTATTGTTGTAAACCATTTTGAAAACTGTTGTTGAAAACTATTGTTGTAAACCATTTTGAGTACTCTTATTGTATACCATTTTGAAAAACTATTGTTGTAACCGATAATTAAACTGTCAATGTCACCTTGTATCGAGTACCCGTAAATGCTAGGTATGTTGACATCAGGTTAATGCCTGGTTGTAGTTGTAAAATCATCTTAACACTCCCCAACACACCTTGCACTTGTTGTTGGAACTCGGGGTCAGCTGCATGGGGTGAACCAGAGGCATCTAACACAGCTTGGTCAAAATCACTGGTAAAAACTAACTCAAAATCAAAATCAAATTCGGACATTGTTATTATTTTATACTCTTATACAAGAAAATAAAATAAAGTTATAAACTGCTACTTTCTTAAAATCATTTATTTTGTTCTTGTTCTTGTTCTTGTTCTTGTTCTTGTTCTCTTTGTGATTGTATCAAATCTTCCAATTGCAGTTTTAATCGATTACATAACTGCAATGCTGCTACCACGTCATTCTTCAACGCTTTTGGTATGAGTTTCTTGTAATACAACAATCCATCCATAATGCGATTGATCATGGCCCGTTCCTCATCGGTCCACTGTCTTTCCAATAACCGTGTCAGTTCTTCTTCTATCATTATTATTACCCACGAATTTTTTTTTTGGTTTCAAACTTTTTACTGACTTTTTATTGTCTTTTTGGACTTTGTTTTGTTTGTGTAAAATTCCACCACCTTGTGAATATCCTTTCTGTTCTTCATATAAAAACATGTCTCTTCACAAACGTAATACAATACCATGTTCCCTATAAACACAAAACTTATGATGATGTCGTTTACATTTAACACAATCAGCAAGTACACTATCACAGCAGAAAACACCTGTTTTACAACATCAATCGTGTCATTGCTACCAATTGCCATTGTATCCAAAGAATACCACAGCACTAACAAATACATTATCAGTGTTATTGTATTGATGTACACACTAAACAATTTTAACACACATACTATACTCCAGACCATAAATATTTTAAACATACACAATTGTATCTCTGTCCAATAATGGACATGTTTGTCAGTAAATTTCGATGAAACTAAACTGTAAAACGCGTTAACTACTTCTATTTTTGACAAATCGCCCCATCGTTTTCCACTGATAATAACGTTGATAATGTACACGGAGTCCTGATTAGTTAATGTATTAAACATATATCCAGTGTTGTAGTAATACGCAAATTTAATGGCTTTGTAGTAGTAATAAGTTGAATCCCAACTTCTTAATAGGTTCAGTAGATATATAAACCCGTATGATTTGACGAATTCCCACGCATACTCGAAACTGACTTGACTATACAAAATAAATATCTGATAGTTCTTGATTTCTTGAATTCCTGGATGCAACGTTTGTATACTTGTAATAATCGACTTTGACAAGGAATAGCGTAAGAATGTTTCTTTGTCTTTATTGTATCTGCGAATACTTCGATCTACCCAAGGCACTGTTACTATTCTATTTTGAACACGGGGCACGACTAATCCCATTCCTATTATGTACATACCGGTCATTACAGTATTAGACCAATAATGGTTATGGTCTATATCCACCCCCAACCAACCAATACTTATCACGTTAGACACGCACACTGATACCGTCACGTAGCACAAATGAATACACGAATACATCATGTACCGCTCAATCATTCCCAAAACGTATGTTTGATTACATCGTTTGACTACTTCTTGCTTGTATTCCGTTTGTTTGTGTTGCTCTACTCTAGCTTCTGAAACCTTATACAATAGGTATTCCTTTGCAAATGCTATTGCTGAAACCACCCCATCCAATATTACCATCATTTCCAACATAGGAACCTTCCTTACTAGATTCGCTCCTAACGAGCCAATGACACCGATACCCAATGAAAGCAAATCAAATATACTTTCTTTAAAAAAGTTATGAGACCAATTACGTAACATTGACAACAATATTAATCTAGATTTGCCATAGAAAATGTTTTCCCTAATTTTACCAAGGTTTTGTCGTTGACGACCACCTAGGCTTCCGGTCGATTAGCAACCGTCACGGTCGGTTTGCCTTTACCCAATTCATATCCCCCTTGCCAAGGTGAACTCTGGGTAAACATATCTTGATAAATCTGACTAGGACTGTTTTCCTCACCAAATTGCACATCTAAAGTGTGTTTAGGTACGTAACGATACACTATTTTAGGAGGGGGACAACGTAATTCTGATTTCAACCATGAAATTCCCACCATCACTAATCCAACAACCAACAACAACATTATAATTATGTCCATTTCTTGATTTCCTTGTTAGTACTCAAGAAAATTACTTTTGATAATTATTAGGATTGACTACAAGTATTCAAAATACTACACAAGTACTCGTACAGCAATTCCACCACACGCCGCCAACTGTAATGGGTGCTAATATAGCGCTGCAAGTCATAGTAATTCGTGTACCGTTGTTCTTTCATATTTTGAATATTGCTACGATTATTAATTAAAGTGTGGATCAAATCACTTAATTCAATCACGTTTTGTAGCATCCCACTTGGATGTTTTCCCACTTGACTTCTAAGCTTGATTACGTACTTGCTGGTGTCCAAACCACTGTTTGAAATATCATTGATATACTCTCTGGTACTGCCCGTCTCCGGTACCAATACTGGTAAACCAGCCGCCAAGGACTCTAGTACCGTCAGATTAAAACCTTCCGCCAAGTACGGAGAAATATACAAGTCCGCCGCATTAAACAGATCATTGATTCGACTGTAACTTAATGTCTTGTCCGAAAAAATGATCTGATTTTCAAGTAAATTATCAGTGTCTGCTTTTGATAACACCGATTCGCGTTGTAATTGTTCAAAATACGACTCCAAAAATTGCTTTGAATTGTACAAATCTCCGGTTCCTTTTAGTAATAATTTAAATTCCCGGTGGTTCCGTTTATTCACAAGTTCATGGAGTGCTTGCAATATCAACATCATCCCTTTGTTTCCTGTCATCGCCCCAATGTTAATCAGAAGAATGTCTGTTTCTTTTACTTTATAGAATTCTCGCACTGCCTTGCGCTGTGACCTGTTTGCTTGCAAGTAGAAAATACTGGGGTCTACTCCATGTGTAATCACACGATTGCGGACATCAGATATATTGTACTTGCTGATGCCTTGTCCCGACCAAACACTAGGCGCAGTAAAGTAAATTTCGGGATTTTTTTGTAAATGGCATGTCACTTGGTCATTGTCACTAAAATTGCTCTCACCTAAAGTAAAGTATTCATTATTTAACCAAGCAAACTCGGAAGTGTAAAAGACACACTTTGGTACCTTTTTACCATTAATTTTCACTTCCGATACGTTGTATGGATACGTAATACTATAGACAACGTCTATCTCTTCACCTGACCACTTTTTTAAACCCTGCAGAATTTGATTGTAAACTTCGCCATACACCCATTTTTTCGCGGTGTTCCATTCCTTACGGTAATACTCCATTTCCTCTACATATATTTGGACTTTATCCCCAAAGTACTTGTGTAAATGAAGCAATTGGAAACAATTGACCATGGCATAACTATGTGGAATGGCGGTCCAGCCACGAAATAACACACGCAATTTTTTGTTGTTGATTTCTTGATTCATGTTGAGTAATTATTACTGTGATACTAACTCAATTTCTTTTAGTTTTAAATTACCTTAAATTACACTAACACTGCTCAGCCATTGTGAATTGGTATCTGGACCATCACAATCTTCGCTGTAACCACAATCTTGACATACACGTACCAAATAAACGTGACAGTTGATTACACGTTTGACATACAATGGATTTTTTTTATATACATTGTTTATAATCTCCGTTTTTTTGTAACTATCACATTTGTTGGGAATCATTATTTATAATTAGAATAAAAAAATATTGACATACATTAATAACATTTTGTTACAATGGGCGCAGGTGGTTCTGGGGTTGACCCAGGTGAATTTGAAAAACTTAAAAATAAAGTAGGCTCGCTTGACGCTTCTGTCAGTTCACTTAATGTTCTCAAAACGCAAGTCAGTGATGTAAGTAAAGCCGCAGCAAGTGCGATTAAATACGACGACCTGGCCTTGGCAATTACAAACAATGACACTAACAAAAATTCTCTTGCCACCGCTATCGCAAGCAACCCCAACAAATTGGGAGATGCACTAGCCACTTCAATTGGATCCAATACTACCGTGATCCAAAGTCTTCAAGATAAACTTGGCAGCAATAACGTATTCCAAACGGCCATAGCTGACACGCTTTCGTCTGACAAATACAAAGTCAAGTTTCAAGGACCTAGAGGTGCTGATGGTAATATTGGAGACGCTGGCGCACTAAAAAGTAACCTGTTTGACCAAAGTCTCACCATATGGTGTGCGGATGGAGAACTGTGTAAACTTCCATCCGGTAAAAAGGGAATTGATTGGGGTTATGGGGCCAGTAAAATTTACGACGATGGTCAGTTACGTATAAATTCGGATGATAACATACACTTCAACATTAATAACAATGAAAAAATGCATATTAACAACGATCGGGTGCGCATTCCCGTTTTAGAAACAGACAGAATCAATATTGGCGGCTGGAATATTAGACAAGATGGTGATCACCTTGTTTTTAGACGTGGTGATGCTGATGCTGGTGACAACCAACCACATTTAAGAATGGCACAAGATGGAAACTTATGGGTCAGTCGCTCAATTCGTAGGGGTTGGGTGGCTGATGGTTTAGGCGACCTATACAACAGAACTAATATTCTTAAGGACCGGCTTAACACTCATCAACATCAATTCCGTAAATATGCAGCTGTAGAAAAAGGTGAAGGTACGACTTGGGGCACCAGAGACGCTAATGCCTGGTAGTAATGGTCGTAGTGATAATGGTAGTAGTAAGATAATTTGTTTTTATTTATGATGAAAACACATCAGGGGGTGGTGAGGGATGGATTGAGCTACCAGCCATGAATCCAATCTCCATTTTTTTCAAATAATTTTGCAAATAAAAATTGTTTGGTAATTACAACTTACCACCACAACAAAATGACTTCGGTATATGATTGTAAAAATGAAACTTTCAGAAATGCTAATCGTTCAGCCTGTGACCAAGCTGTTTCGGATTGGTGTAAAACAAACTCTGATGAACTAAACTTTTGCGGATGCTCCGCCAATGCGTTTAAAAACATTCCTGATCCTAAAATGGGCAGATTGAACCCTAAATGTTGGGCTGATTCATGTTCAACCAATGTAACTGCTTACCGATTTGCTTTCAACGAAGAAACGTGTCCTAATGTTTGTGTTGACAATAGTACCATTAATGCGCTAGGTAGCAATATTACTGATTCTGAATTCAAGCAAAGTTCTTGTAGTGGAACAAACACAACCAACAAAGATGACAAACAGGCACAACAACAAATAGCAGAACTGAAGAAGTACGCCACTTATGGTGCTAGTACATCAGCGGCTTTAATAATCTGTATTTGTTGTACTCTGTTGATTCTTTCTATTATGATTTTAAGATAGTAACAAGTAACAAACTTAACAGTAAGTATATCTATTTCTGATATTGCGACGACAATTATACGAAAATAATTTTTCTTGCTCAATGTTAATAATAATTAAGTTACAATGAATTTGTACTTGATCATTTTTATCGTGATAATAGTATACTTCTTTTTCTTTCGCTCCCGAGAAAACTTTCAGACCAATCAAAAAGTAGCATTAAAATCACTTGATGGTTCGTTTGCTTCTGTGTGTACCGATAAACACCTCTGTCTCACCAGCGAACCCAATAAGAAAACTTTTAGCATTCTAAAATTCGCCGATGACTTGTTAGCATTAGAATCAGAAGGATATTACATCACTGCATGTTTTGCTGAAGAATGTGACAATCCCGATGGAGGCCATATTAAAGTTGATTCATTCAACCCATATGCTCCCAATGCTAAATTCAAGTTAGTGGCCAATGGAGACTCCTATTACCTTCAATTATACAATGGACAATACCTTGGTGTGAATGAAAACAATCATTTCATTCGAGTAACTGGCAGGGACAAAGCCGTAGCTTTGCAATTTGTGTAGTGTTTCAAGTTTGACGACCAAATTAGTTTTAAAAATAAATTTTGTTGTGTATATTCAAGGTAGTAGTCGGTAAACATTCATGCCTGTCAACAAAGCTACAAAGTCCGTGATAGGCTCGAGTTCATTTAGTATTATCTCAGTCATTGTCATCATTAGTATTTTCATTTACAACGTCTACATGAAATTGAAAACTCACACCGATTACATTATTAACATCGGTGAATGCCCAGAAGAAATATATAACATCCATCAATTTTTATGCGTCTTTCACCCTCTGTTTGTCTCAGATGAAGATTTTAGAAATAGTGTTATACAAAACTATGATGTTGGTAAGGTGTTTAAAGCCATTGGTTACCTCTATGATGGCAGTTGGACCAGAACACCAGCACCAGATGGTTACTTAAAATACATGGTAATGAATCCGTGGTATATTTCTGATGAAAAAAACTTTGTTCAAGAGTTTGTTTACTATGATCCTGATTTAACTTTGTTTGAATATAAACGATTCACTTTTTCAGCTTTCAAGGGAGACGATGGTTTGTACATATCCAAATACACTGATCCAGAATCCAAAAACGTTTATTGGTACATGTATATCGATTTCAGTATTATGATGAAAATCCGTAAGGATATTGTCGAAGGAACATTAAAAATAAATAATGCTAACGATGTAGAAAGCGCATTATTAAACCGTTTTTATGAATTTTATCGTAACAATTTGCGGGTGAACACATGTGATAATTTAGATCGGGCGGGTCAAGATAAAGTTGTAAAACAATGTTTATTCTTTAATCCCAAGACAGATAAAACCCCTGAATCTTTCACTGGCTTGGTTATCGCTTTGCGCCGTATTATTGTAGTAGCGCTTGAAGCTCCGGTAATTGACGAATACATAACAAGGATAGACACCAAATTAAACAAAAGTCAAAACATTTCCCGCATGGAGTTCTTCATGTGGTTGGCAATGAAATCTCACCGAGACTCTATCAAATTCAAATTTAAGACATTAGATGAAAAATCAGTCTAGTTGAAAAAACGGTGTATAGTAACAACTGTCTGTATTGTATTTTTATCAAGTTTCGTAAAACAATTTTTTATTTAGATTATATAATACTAACTACTATATAACACTATGGGAGCTTCAGCCAGTAAAAACCAAGTATCTGTCAAAGAACTGAATGAAACGAACTTAGCTGTTACTTCCGAGACCTTTAATAGAATCCAAAACACATGTACTAGTAAACAAGACCAATCCAACGTACTCAATATTATTGGTTCTGATGTCACCAAACTAAGCACAGACCAACGCAATCTGGCCAAGAACATGTGTTTACTTCGAGCTGCCATTCAAGTAAACAAGGAGCAAAATACAGATGCTAAAATCGCCAGTCTTTTAAAAACACAATTAGAAGCTAACGCTGTTGCGGGGATTGGTGCCGCTATCACCGAAAACGATACTAACATTGAAAAAACCAATCGCATCAACACTAACATTACCGATCGTCAAGTCAACGATATTATGATGGGATGTTTGAACAGTCAAAAACAAGAAAACGTGATCAACATTGTAGGTTCACGAGTGACGGACAGTAGTTTGACGCAAGCTAACAAAGCTATCATCGAATGTGTTTCCGATGCAGGTGCGGTAACACAAACTTCACAAACAGGTACAAGTGCTACCACTTCCGACACAAGCAGCTCAAGTTCTGCAACGTCAAAAGGGTTTGATCCATTTGCGGCATACATAGCTATTTCCATTGTATCTGTTTTGCTATGTGTATCTTCCAGCGCTTCAAGCATGATGGGCGGTGGTATGGGTGGTGGTATGGACGGTGGTATGGGCGGTGTTATGAGCGATGTTATGAGTCACGCCACGGCTTAAGTGCAGAAAATATTAATCAAGGTATTTAATTTGAAAACAATTTTGTAAATTAATTTTATAATATACATATTAGTATTAAAACAAACATTCAAAAAATGGGACAAGGACAACCAGGTAAAGTAGGAGATAAAGGCGATATCGGACCCCAAGGACCAATTGGACCAGCTGGACCCCAAGGACCACAAGGACCACAAGGCTTGGTCACTTGGAGCGCTTTCGATGACACTACCAAGACAGATCTAATCAACAAACTTAAAGGTTATCGAGAATTCGTTGGACCCAAAGGTGAAACTGGAAGCAAAGGGGACAAAGGTGATACCGGTTCCGTTGGACCTAAAGGTGATAAAGGTGATCGTGGTGAAAAGGGTGATAAAGGTGATAAAGGAGACAAAGGTGATACCGGTATTCAAGGGGCACCAGGTCAAGTCAGTTATGATGACATGAAAACCAAAAGTATGTGGTGCGCAGACGGAGAACTGTGTAAAATACCAACGGGGAAGAAAGGTATTGATTGGGGCTATGGAGCTAGCAAAATCTATGATGACTCCAAATTACATATTGCTACCAGTGACTTTCTTTACCTTGACGTACCTAAAACTATTTACATTCCTAAATCTACCGCGCTCCAGTTTGGTGATGGCTTTGATCGCCAAGATGTCGCCGGACAAATTACTTATGGTCTTTACGACGGTGGTGCTGGCGGAACATTAAACCTAGTTGGTGCAGGTAAATCTGGAGATAAAACACGAGTAGTCAGAGTATGGGATGCTCTTCGCATTGGAGATACACATTTACGTCAAGACGATGATTGGTTACGTCTAGTTGGAAATAAAGATGACATCAACGATTATAACAAAGGTTTAGCTGCTAAAAATCTATGGGCCAAGGAAAAATTGTTTGTTAATATGCGCGATATTTTAGCTGAATTAGATATACTCAAGGCTAATGGTGTTAATGCTGCTTCAGCTATAAGTACACTAGATGCCCGTACGATCAATATGAATGCAATCCTAACTGACCTTCAAAACAATACCGTCAGAAAAGACAAAATTTACGGCATCCAATCTGATAGAGGAGGATTCTTGTCTGATCAAGGTGGTTGGAAAGGGAATGTCCAAAGTTTTGAAAGAATGAAATTCGTACAACAATAAACGATTAACTCGTAGCTAAGCCGTAATTCGATTTAATTTATTTCTTGTGTAATTGTAATTACGAACGATTACACACGTATCCATATGCCAGATCAAAAAAAGAAAAAAAGCCCTAAGCGCACCAGGCGCACTGATCACAAAATGACCGTCGCCGATTACATTCGCAAACATTCTCCTATCAAAGCAGGATTGAGAATTTCAGACGAAGACAAACCCTTAGCCAAGTACAACAAAGTTATGGATCGTATGTACCTCGGTAACTACCAAGCGGCAAAGGACCGTGACCTTTTTAAAGACAAAAAAATCACCGCCGTCTTGAATTGTACCCGCGATATTCCCAATCATTTTGCCCATAACAAAGATATAGAATACATGCGCATTCCTGTCGAAGATTCCCTGAAAGAAAAAGACTTCGAGCTCATGTATCAATACATGCCATGTATCGTCGAATTCATCCATAAACATGCCAATATTGAGAAAAATAATATTCTAGTACATTGCTGGGCAGGCCGGCAACGCAGTGCCATATCAATAGCTGCTTATTTAGTCGCAAAACATGGTCTCAATCCTCACGATGCATGTAAATTAATTTTAGAAAAACGCCCAGAGGCATTTCACTTCGGTCATAGCTTGAATTTCGATCAAGCTCTTACAAAATTCTATAAAACTCACGCTAAAAAGGCAAAATAAAGACGATAAAAACGGGGTTTGTCCTCAGGAAATAATACACAGGTGGGTTCACACCAAGATGATCGACAAACTGAGTACAGAATTTACAGAGGAAGAACAACAATGGTATGTAGCGAATTTGTACGTGTATATGAACTACCATCCAACAGATGATTATCCTGTTAACCTAGAGGATGTACACAAACTAATTGGGTTTGCTAATAAAGGCAACGCAAAAAGAACCTTAGAAAATAATTTCACCAAGGACGAAGACTATAAATTAATAATTCTCCCTAGGGAGAAAACAACAACATGCCGGAAGATGCGAAGAAGAAATTATGTTGAATATCGATACTTTCAAAAATTTGTGTATGTTGGCCAAGACTCCAAAAGGAAAAGAGATACGAAAATATTACGTCAAACTCGAAAATATGTACAATCAAATCATTAAAGAAGAAATAGAAGACAATAAAACGCAGCTTGAAGAATAACAAAAGAAGTTACAATTTTATGAACACAAACCACAAACCAACGGCTTTTTAGCTAGACGCGCCGGTTATGTGTATATGATCAAAGATAGATCAAAGCCAGGTCATTACAAAATTGGTATGGCACACATCCCTGACAGACGATTAAGAAATTTAAACACGAGCTCTAGTGAAAAATCCTTGAAAATATACCATGAAATCGAGTCATATGACTGTGAACTATTGGAAAAAACAGTACATGGAATTCTTAAGCCGTTTAATGTCAATGGCCGAAAAGAATGGTTTTATCTAAATGACAAAGACGTCACGTACGCACTGCATGTATTGTATACTACACAACAGTTTTTAAATCAATACAATCACACATCAAGTGAAGATTATTCTAATTTCTTTGACCATCACAAAGAAAAACAACTCCAGCAAATTTTAAATGAATTAGAACAAAATGATACTCGTATAGACAATCAACATGAACCAACAAATCCGATTACAGAAACCAATATTTACAAGTTGACTGGTCAACAGCTAAAAAACAAAACATGCACGTACAAAGGAGTTTTTTGGTCCCGAGATAAAAACAAGTGGCGTGCTGCCCTTAAAATGCATTACAATGAAGTTTTTTTGGGATACTTTGACACGGAAGTTGAAGGTGCAAAGGCTTATAACGATTACGCCTTGTATTTTAACCAAACCCAAAACACAAATTATACACTGAACGTTATTCCAGATTATACACCTACACCAAGAAATGTGCCTGAAGAAAACAAAGCTCAAGTACAAGAAAGAACAACATCACAATATAATGGTGTGAGCTATGACGACAAACGACAATACTATGTTGTCAGTATCAAATATAAAACTAAAACGTATCACCTGGGAAACCATACAGATCCAATAGAATGTGCGAAACTATATAACCAACAAGCTCTTTACTATAACACTTGTTTCAATACCAATTACGTATTGAATGACATTCCAAATTATACGACGGTAGCCAATAACATTTTTGAACAAATTCAAAACCACAAGTCATCAAGAAAAACCAGCAAACATTATGGTGTTACATTTTAAAAACAAAACAACAAATATCGAGCCGACAAAAAGCAGCTGCATTTAGGTTTCTTTGAACACGAAGTAGATGCTGCTAGATCATACAATGATAAAGCCAGAGAATTGAACAAGGAATACAATAAACATTATAAAATCAATTTGATTGACTAATATGATTTAAAGATAACATCCAAGTATAAGAAACTAACATTATTAACACCATCATGGATTTGAAAAACAGAACTGATTTTACTATTGTCATTGGCGTCAAAGAGGAAACTTTAGCGCAACCAGTTGTAAAATCATTACACCCACTTCAAACCCATATTTTGATCGGTAAAGATTATCCCAGTTTTTCTAAATTGGTCAACGATTGCATCACTTTGAGCCCGACCGAAATCGTGATTTTTTGTAGTCATCGGGTACGTCCTACTCCTAAAGACATTGAACGCTTGTTACAACGCATCGATGATGGTTATGGATTAGCTACTCTGTACCGTCTTGGTTGTTTTGGTTTACGCAAGGAGCTGATCAGACGAATGGGATTCTTTGACGAGCGATTTTTGATAGGTGGTTGGGAAGACAACGATTTCTTTTTGCGACTTCAAGAAGCCGATATTGCTTATTTTGAAGATGAAAGCATTCCTTATATCGGTGGCGAGTCGTTGTGGAAGCACCCAGAAGATAAACCATTAAAAAGCAAACAACATTACAATGCCAAGTGGTATCGTAACGAAACGTTTATGACAATGTCTCGAATGCTACCTGAAATTACTCATTACGATATTGGGGAAAGTGACAAATCAGCAGTGTTTAAAAAGTGGAGTGAATCCCACTTGCTTAAATTTTCTATGTGGCAGAACATATTCACGCTAGTGTCTAAAGAACAATTACTTACTAACAAACACATTCTTGTTTTTGGCGGAACTGGATCTCTAGGGCACAAAATTATGGAAATGTATGGTGCCAACAACAAAATTACCGTGTATTCACGGGATGAAAATAAACATTGGCAAATGAGTCTTAAACATAAACATATCAACTTTATCATGGGTGACATTAGGGACCCACAACGAGTTTCCAACGCAATTTTGCGAACACGTCCTGATATCATCATTATAGCATCAGCCGTGAAACACGTTGATCGTTGCGAATACGAAGTCAGTGAAACTTTGCAGATTAATTCAATAGGTGCTATGAACGTATCTGATTGTGTATCAAATAACTACCGTGAACTACAGAACCTGAGCCACGTGGTTTTTGTCAGTACAGATAAAGCGTGTTCACCAATCAATACGTACGGATTATCCAAGGCATTAGCAGAAAAGGTTATGATCGAAGCTGCTTATAAAATGAAAGACATGTGTTCCACTAAATTTCTTAACATCAGATATGGCAATGTGTTGAATTCAAGGGGTAGTATCATTGAAGTATTGAATAGCATCGGTAACAGCATTACTCCGAATTACAAGTTGACCCATTCGAATATGACACGGTTTATCATGACTCAAGAAGACAGCGTTCGATTGATAAACTACGCTATTTTGAAAGCACAATCTGGAGACACCGTTATACCCAAATTACCTTCTATGTTAATCAAAGATCTTGTGGAAATTTTTGCTAAAAAGTACTCTAAGCACATTGTAGTCACCGGTATTCGACCAGGTGAAAAAATGCACGAGGCGTTATTGAATGAAACGGAAGTTACTCGTTTAGTCGAACACAACAATTACTTTATTGTCGAGCCACCTTATCGAACGACATACACAGAACGCACACTGAAATATGACAGTAGTATTTCTATAATTACTAAGGAAAGCCTTGCTGGTTACCTTGAAGCACGTGGATTTTTAAAATAAATGTACATTAGCTTTTTTGATTTGTTGAAATTAACTGTATTATAAATTCGCTTAATTTCATTCACTTTCAGTGATTTTGTTAGTTAGTAATTTAACTAAAGTAACAATACTAGATGCTTTGGTTAGTTGAATGTCTGCGCGGTTCGGTCGGAATATAATCTGAGATGTCCGTTTGGACACATCTGTACCAACCGTACGTTGGAGTCCCCACAAACACTCTAATGGTGCACTGTTACTGAACACAGGCATTAGCTCTGTAATCCTGTGAATAGCAACTTGCATTCGTGGAATGACATCGCTATAAGATACATCATCGTTTTCAATTACGGTGTCGATATATTCTTTGTTTTCATGGAAAATGGTGCTATTTGTGTTCATGTAATGAACTTGGAATGTTCCTCGTCCGATTGGGGTTATTTGAATCAAACCATCCTTTGTGCCGCGTGATCCAATGATAGCAATCTCGGGAAAATATGGATTCTTCAAACCATGTGAATTGTTGTAAACCACCCATGAACTTTTCAGTTCTAGAAGCTCCGGCGTTTCGACCTGAAAGTATTTGCTTCTTAACCCACCACAAGCATCTACTAGGTATTCGTAATACACATCAGTTTGACTATTTAAATCGACGATATTCCATCCGTTCTCTACAGGTTTGACATTTTGCTCACTTACTAATGTTTTAGTATAAACTTGGATATCGACATTACCGCAAATTGTATTTATTAAATATTGTTCCAACTCTGATTGACGAATACCAGGTTCGTTGACGGATACAAAAGGGTACTTGATACTGTCAAAATCACACAATTGTGACAAGGCTGCTTCCACATACGGTTGATGAAACCGTTTGGCTTTATCCGTGGTTTCTGGCAAACGATTATGTTGTTGAAAATGCTCGACGTCTTGTCTAGTAAAAATCGCAATGTACTGGTCAGTATGCCCTAAAGGATACTTGTTACCATGCTCGCTAACCCAGCAACAGTAAACCATCTGCATCATACGAGCTCTGAATACAAGAGTCTGTGGGTTGTATTGAGAATTCACATTGTATGCCACAATCAAAGGACGTCTGTCAAGAAAGTCCCCAAAATACTCGGCAAATTCTAAGCTGTTGTTCAACAATTCCATACAATCCTGAACGGAAATATCTGGATACAAGAATCCACCCGCATGTAAATGACAATACGGTGAACCTTGTAGTAACGTATTTTTACGCTCGTATAAGTCGACTTGGACATTTGGTAGTTTAGACATCTGGATTGCAGATAAACACCCAGATATACCACCACCTATCACCGCAACGCGTTTAGATTTAGTCATTCTAGATTTTCGAAAGCTACTATTTTGTACAAATAACATACTATCACATTTGTACAAATAAGAATCATTTTATTCCATTTCATTTCGTTTCGTTTCCAAATGCCTTTAGCTCTTGTAATTGTGTTTCTAACGCGGGTATCTGGTAATCACAATCATATACGCTGCACAGACTACGATCGCATTTGGTTTCAGTCTCTGTGTATTTTATAGTTAAATCTAAATCAAAAGTATCACTTATAATTTGCAATAGCTCTGCTTTAGAAACCACTGTTGGGGAATGAATGTGTCTGACTCCCTGCCATAAACTATTGCTTTTTATCAAGTGGTCTAAAAATTTTGCGTATTCCAAACAAGTGATACCGTTCCATAAGTGGTTACTATAACCCTGTACTGTTTTACCTTGCTGGCTCTTTGCCCATTCCAATAATGAAATCCCTTTGGGATTTTCACCAACGATTGAAACACGAATAATTGTTCCTCTTATTGCTTCTCCCATTCTCTTACTGTGACCGTAATCGCTGTCACAATCCATAACAGATGACTCGTCGTAGTTTCCTTGCATGCCTGTAAACACACAATCCGTCGCCGGTAAAATGTAATTAGCTCCTAATTCACGTACAACCCGACTCAAGGTTACAGAAAACTGGAAGTTGACAACATAGTAATCGCTCGATTGTTGTGGTTGGCTTTGTGGGATCACTCCGACAGCATTAAAAACAACTGTTTTTGCATCCGTTTGATGTTGGCAAAGCAACTCTCGTAATTTCTTAACTGAACCAGATTTAACATCGTATTCATTTCGTGTTATGCCTACAACTTGCATATTGGTTTTCAGCCGAAAATAACCAACTATATAACGTCCTAACATACCTGTGCTACCAAACACTATAATCTTATTCATCTGCTGTGATTTAATGATTAGTATTAGTATTGGTAATAATATTACATAACAAACTTGTATTTAAATACAAGTACTTTTTCCATACAACCAATATTACTACTTACCCAATGATTAAAAATTTCGAACAAGACTCGGTGTCGTATCAACAAACACAGCCATTTCCCTATTGCTACATGGATAGTGCTTTAGATGAAGCTACCGCCTTGGCTGTCCAACAAGAAATTTTAGCAATACCACCTGATCAATTTGATCGTTACAATAATCCCTTTGAACAGAAATATACCTTACGTGACAAACACAATTTACCACCTGGTTTGAATGACCTTTTTTGTTTCTTGGAATCTAAATCATTTGTGACCAAGCTCTCTGCATTTGTGGGGTATTCCCTATTTATCGATTCAACCCGTAATTTTCATGGAGTTCATTTGTACGAAAACAGAGATTCATTAGATATTCACGTCGATGCTGGTATTCATCCTACATTAAGACACAAGAAACAGGTAACGCTTGGTTTATATTTAAGCTATCAATGGCAAGCATCTTATGGCTGCGAACTAGAAATTTGGCAAGGTGATAATGCCGGAGTAGATAAACCATGTATATACCAGTGCGTAGATAAAATTGCTCCCATGTTTAACCGTCTGGTCATCTTTACTAATAATGATAATTCATGGCACGGGAACCCAATTCCAGCCCAATGTCCCTCTAAGGCCCGTCGTATCTTTATAACTGTATCTTATTTAAGTCACAATAACACATTCGAAAATAAACGACAAAAAGCTTATTTCGTTAAACGACCCCAAGACCCGGAAGATGTAGATAAGGATAGACTCAGATTGCTTAGATGTGACCCAGAAAAATACACTGTTGTTTATCGTTCCTTAGACGTCAATAATAATAAACGTCACACACCCTAAACCCTAAAAACTTAAAATGACTGTCGGGAAAACCAATAACAGGTAGTGAAACCAAACTGTATTGACGTCATTTGAACTCTTACTTAACAAGATATCCGGTAAAGATACAATTAAATATATCACTGAAATTGTGTTGATATCACCCTTCGCTCCAGCCAGTATGAATCCAAACAACAAAAACAACAATGAAGACACACTGATAACTTGTTCCCCCATTCTGGCTACCGAAAGACTGCTTACGTAGCTGGCTCTGACTCGTGTGTCAAGATAAATTTTGTCTAATAAATTAGTTATTAATTTAGGATGACTGGAAGATATATTGGATGAAGTCGTTCCATCGCTTGAAGTTTGATATGCAAGTCTAGGTGTTGCCACATACCGGTTGATTTGGTTATTTACAGACAACCACTGGATACAGTAGTCAATGTGATTATACAGTTTTCCGTCCAATAGCTTGATTAGTTTTTCTGCCCCCTTACGTGACAATACGTAAGCGTGAGTAGCTAAAGCGATTCTGGGTATCTTGATCCTTTCACTAACATGTTGGGGTGTTTGGGTAAGGCCTAGCATACCTAAAACTACGGTGAAAAAATTGGGGTCGTTTTCAGATCCAAAACATCCTAAACTTAGCATATCAAAATCCGCTGGTACCTGTTCCAAAACCTGTTGCAATTGACTTGTGAACTTGGGTTCCAACACCACATCGTCTTCAAAAATAAAAGCAAATTCATTGTCAGACTTGATAAATTCGCGCCACACCTTTATATGGGACATCGCGCATCCTTGTGCACTTCGAGGTCCGAAATCTACGTACACGGGATGAAAATGTTTCACCAATTTGCGTTGGTCGCATTTACTACCATCCACACCATGTATCAAATTTGGAAGCAAATTGTGTTGACGTAGATGTTCTAGGACTGGTGGCTTTTTATCCAAGCTGATAACATACGTAATGTACCTCTGTTTCCGCATTCAACAACTTCCTATCATTAATTAACAATTAATAAATTGATAATTCGCGCACACTTTTACATCTAAGCACTAGAGTCCGATAACACTTCAACTGGTGGACGTCCTTGTTCATCACAAGATTCCCACAATTCCTCGATCAACAATCGTAATATCACATAGCTTATTTCAAATACATCTCGTACTTTACTGCGTCTTTCTTTTTCTCCCTCACTCTTTTCATATTCCGATTGCAAATTGCTCAAAGCATTAAAAAAGTCATAATAGTTTCTAATTTTTGGGTTTACTGCTTGCAAGTCTTGAATAGTGTCTTTTCGTCTGGTGTTAAAGTAGTTTTCTGAAACATCCATGTAATTCTTGTATTCTGGTAGTTGAATTGGCATTTTGTCTTCCAACAACAGCAAGTCAGCATAGTTATGCACTATAGAATGGGCGTCTCGAATAATATCTATTTTAGTTTGGAAATCGGCTTTTGTATAATGACAGTATTGTGCTAAATCAACACTCTGTATCACAGAACTGCTTCCTCCCATTGTAATTGTATTAATTATATCCCATATAAAAATATTTTATTTATAAATTGTACTTTAATGTGACAGCTTTTGATTCTCCTACTATCACTGTAAACTTTTTACAAAGTACGTTCATTTTTCCTTTATGATACAATACTGGATAATTGTCAACGATTCCGTTTTTCCAGCACTCTTTCAATCCTATTTTATCTTGTGCTGTGTGTACATGCTCTGATAAAACAAAAGCATTGTTACCACATTTGCCTTTTACGCGACTGGCAAATTCACGAGAACTCTTCAACTTGAGGTTGTAAAATAAATCATTAAATCTATAGATGTGCGCTTGATGTAGTTCCTTATACGCATGTTCGTTCAGTGAGGAATCATCAGGTAAATCAGGCACGATACTCAAATTCACCGTGTATACCTCACCCGGTTCAAAATCAAAACACAAATTTTCTTCTACGCACAAACGGTCGTCGACATCATAATATTTCTGATGATTGAATACAATGTACTTGGAGTCCGCTGTTTTTATTTGGTTGTTAAGATGTTGATACCCGATGCAGTTTTCCACAGGAAACACACCATTTTTAGTACACTCGGATTCTACTAAAATCCTTACCTCATCGTTTGTTTCACCCGCTTTCATCAGCTTTGTTACTTTTTGTGACACTTCATTCAAAAACTGAACTAGTCGGTTTTGGTTGTCTTGTTTAACTATGGTATTACCTCGCTTGACCGTGGTATTAGCTAAAACTGCAATACAACCACCAATGTTGACCGCCAATTCAATCTTAACAATGTCTCCGTCTTTGATAGAATTATATGTTTGTTGTAAAGGACTGTCTTCGTACACATAATTACCCACACAATCATTTAATGAAATGCTGACCGGAAAGCCAACACCCTTATTTTTTTCTTTTTTGAAAATAAGATCACATTCCTTTCCTATCATTTCATTTCCAATCTTACAAAGTTCTTTGACTGACAAAGTTTCCTCCGTTGTAATCAACTCAACCAACTTATTGTAAACCTCCCCGCAAATCTTGGCCGCCGCATTGTATTTTGTCAACTTCTTTTGAAACTCAGGATTTGAACTCATTGTTGCTTCTAGTATTACTTACTATTACTGTTACAATTACAATAATATTAATGAGCTAACGAATCATTTTTTTCAAAGTTTAGCAGTTGAGGCTGTTTGTTTCTAATGGCTTCTAATCCACGTCGTTTTGTTGTTTGTTTGTGTTGTATTGTGTATTTAACTTTCAGTCTCAGTATTGAACCTTTTAATCCAACGTTGGATATCATCTATGCTAAACAACACAGACTCTGAATCTCGTTTGGTTATTTCCTCAGGGTTAAAAACTTCCGATGTCACTAAATTGTTTAATAATAAATTTTCAATGTTATCATCCAATACCTCGTTAGCAATATGTTGCAGTAAAAACTTGGTATTCGACGTTTGTTTCGCGCTGTTTCCTAGAATCACAATGAACATGTCAATCAGCTTCTCGATTTTGGCATAACGTCCCATTTTGGTATCTGTTGTTATATCAGCTATATTCTTTTTTATATCAGGTGACACTTGTAATCCCGCACCCAGCTCCCGTCGCAAATTGAAAATATCTCTTTTCAACTTTATAAGGTTTAGATTGTACCTATGTTCGGCAGTCGTCGGTAATTGATTGGGATCGTCCATCGCCAAGGCGTCATCAACTTTTGGATAATACTTAAAGTCCAGCAATTGAATCGAGTCTTGTGGGTTAATAGGCGTGTGAGACAATGGAACAAACTTTCCAAAGTTTGTAAAAATAGCTGTGTAATACAATTCACTATCGTCACTGCGTTCGGTGGCAGCACCAAGTATTTCCAACGATTTTCCTTTGCTTTTCAAGTAATGATTCAATCCGTCCAGTCCTTTTCGATATGTATTGATATCCAATAATTTGTTAGCTTTCACCAACTGTGACAAACTTACAATCTTTCCCACGTCAGAAACTCCTGAGTCTTTGATCGGAACCAATACCCCTTTTTTGGTCATAACATATTCTACTTTTCGGAATTTATTGATGACTTGTGCAACTATTTGGTGAGATGTATCTTTCAATGTGCTCACTATTTCTGACAAATCAAGCATTTCTTGATAAGGAAAAGATTCAGGATATACATTTTCTTTTACACATGAACTATCGTAGTACTCAACCAAAAAGTTCACCACGTTACTTGTAATCTCCCTGTTCGGTTGATATCTAAATGTATATACTATTTTTGACTTGGAGTTGTTGTCTGACTGTTGTCGGACTGAGCTGGACTGTAATCCATTCGTAAATATTATCACTTCGAAGGTAGCTAATCGTTTCAACAGAATAATAAAAGGCAAGTTTTGCATTTGTTTCACATTGGAATTACACAACAGTTTAATGTTTTCGTAATCGGCGATCTTGGTTGAATCAGAAGCCTTGTATGGAATATCCAAAATGATGATATTCCGTTTAGTAACTCTTTGTAACAGATCTTGTATATCGTTCCAATGAAATCTAGTCTGTGGTTCTAACAAGCTGTTGATGTAATTTTTTAGGGAACCATAGCGTAAAGCAATGTTACCACTGTTTAACTTTTGAAATTCTTCCGGATTTTCTTCAAGATAACTTCCTAGATACTTTTTTAGTTCCCCTGAATTGTTGACTTGTTTGTTATCGATCTTATTTTCACATGCTAGTAACACCGCATTGTAAAACGCGTTGGCATTTTGTAACACTCCCATTCGGTAAAATTTCCCCGTCGCCTTCGAACCGATGACACTATTGAATAATTTATCCAATCCAGGTGGTAAAACACCTATACGCTGATAATCAAGAATTTTGTCTGTTAGTAGCAAATGTTGTTTGGTGACATCGATCTCCTTACGCTTGCGAGTGATTTCTGCTTCTCTAGGTTTGTCAAAACAACACGGATAGGAATTGATGTTGTAACCAAAAAATCGGTTGAATTGATGATGTTGGCATGGGGCGTTGATATTATCAGCAGACTTGTTTTCTAATTTGGGTGGAAAGTTACATTTATTTTTTGGTGGCTCCGCTGTAAGCTTAACCAAAGACATGCTATCCAACCAAATGTTTTGTTCCTCAGCTGATTCTAATTCCTCTATCAATTTTGGATTTGTGATCGAAATCAAGTTGTTATCATTGGATAGAAAATAATATCTGGACATTGAATTCGTGTTATCGAATCCACTTACGTAATCAGAGATAACTTTTATTGCAAATGTCTCATACTTACTTTTTGACAAGTTTTCTGTTACATGAATCTTGAAATTACTGGGTTGAACTAATACATCAAAATCTTCTGATTTGATGTTTCTAATGTATGCAGGCCTTCTTCTCTGGTCCTTTTTAAAGCAACACACAATGTTTTCATTTGTGAATCCGGGATACGGATACTCTTTTCCAGGACAAACGTACTTGATGTTTTTGTATTCTAGAGTGTAACTATCTTTGACAGGGTTGGTAGAAGCGTCAACTGACGGTTGACGTGGCTTTTGGCACTTTGTGCTCAAAATATCTACACCTTGTTTGCGCAAGTTTTTAATATGGCTTTTCTGTTTCAACTTTTGTTTTGTGTCCTCCGTTTCACTCTCATACACTGAACTCAAAACAATGAGTTGTTTCACAATTGCTTCAATTTGAGCAAGGTTAGACGCACCGTATACTGTGATAATACTTGAATCTAACTTGTAAGGATTATCTCTTATATTTACAGTCAAACCCTTTCTTTCAGAATCTGGATCTTGATCTGACAATTGTGATTTTTTATAATACGTTGACACCATTTCTTCTGAACGTATCTCTTTTAATTCGAAAACTGTAGTAGCTATTTCTTCATGATACATGGCTTCTGTTAGTTTTTGTTTGCTGAGTTTTGTGTTGGTTACTGTAAACCCTGACAAGCTTGATATGGTGGTTTCTGATTCGCTCGATGATTCCAATCTACGCGACCTTAAAAAAACACTTTGTAAATGATTGATTGTTTCCAATAACTCGTCGATCCCCTTTTTCATGTTAGATGTAATTGTTTCCAGATCACTTTCAAAACGTTCTTCCTCAAAGGCTAACTTGGCTTCTATAATGCCATTGTCGGCAATACTTACTGTCATATATGTGTCTGATTCATTTGGTAATCCACTACAAATACCGATGTATTTGTATTTAAACATCAACCCTTTAACCTTTTTATAACTCATAATGCCACGTTTTTTCTTTTCGTTCAACACCCAGCTTCGGATCTCTTTTTGAGTTACTTTTTCCAACAGCTTATTGTATACTTTGATCGTCGGATAACGGCTACCGTTGACATTTTGTAAAGCAACAAACGGGATCTGTTCCGTTAATTGGTATTGATTGAATATATTTAATAATCGAATGAATCGTCCCTTCACACCATACTCAAACGAGTGTCCGCGCATTTCTATTGCTACATTTGTATAATTGAACTGAAAATGGCTATCTAAGTATTCGGTAAAATCTGTGATCGATTCCACACCACGGTAAAAATTAGATAGTGCTTTTTCTTGTTCCCTATATTTTCGCTCCAATTTGTGTTGAGTCTCGTTGCTGAATGTGATGTATTCTTCGATCTCCACTTTAAAGTGAGAATATAGAACCGGATTCGTTTTCAGCATGTTCACTCTGATAACAAATTCTAAATCATCTATAGTCAAATCCACAAAACCATCTTCGCGTAGTTTTTGTAGACTTGCATCCAATGATTGGGAATTATTTTCTGTCTCGTTGAATAACTGAGACATGTCCAGAATGGATTCAATCACTGCAAATATATTGGTAATATAGAGCCTGGATTGTTCTGGTAACGATTTTAGTTCAGCTACCAATGGGCTATTGGAAATAATGACTTGTTTTACAGTGTTTGTTTCAAGTTCTAATTTCAGTAAATTTGGAATGTAATCATAACCCTGATTGAAAGCAAACAGTTTTGCTTTGATGTCAGCTGGATAATCGTCTATCAGAATATGAGGACCTTCGGTATTGATCACCTTTCCACTACTAGCATCTACGACCAATATTGTTAGTGACATCAATAGTGACTTAATATAACGCCACAAAATATTTATTGATAAATATCTCTTACTTATTTGTATACTACGTTCTACATTTCATTATGTCGATGTGTCTTAGGGTTATGTCCAGAAATCGCTGACAAATTGTCTTTATCTGTTGCTCGCTTCTGAACCCGGTAGCAATCACATTTCCACTTTGGAAAATCAAAAATGTAATGTTACGGCACGTGCACTTGTTACTACAATAGCATTTACCACTCTCCTCAGCGGTTGAATCGATCGGGACTTTGTATATAAGTTTTATACCAGAATATGATTCTGGTTTGTATTTACAAATAAAACTTTCGTGAATAAGACACTCATACAACCTCGCACGATTCAGACGATAATTCAAGTTGAAATACACATTTATGCAATTTACGTTTTGATCGATTAATTTATCAAAATCAGCAATATTTGTGTCCAGATTGTAGTCTTGCTGCACAAAAGGACAGCAATTGTATTCCAACTCTACCACATCAGGAACAAGTGACACGTCAGTAATACGTGAAGCATCAACGTCGTACTCTAGTTTACCAATGACATACGAGTCGTTGTAGTAAATGAGCTGATTCATTGTGTCAAAAAACAAGTTGTTATTTCTTTTGTAAAATTTGTTTTTGTTCTTCAACATTTCAATCTTACAATATCCAATCGGCTCTCCGTCTAGATTGATAATCAATCTCCGCCTTTGGGTCTCCGGTTTCTTGGCAATCAAATTTTTTGTTTTGCTGTCATACTCAAATTCCTGTTTTTTAATTACATAAGTTGTTTTTTCTTTGACGTGACCAATAATCTGCTTTGCTGTGTAAGAATAAATCAGTCCATCTTTATCTAACAGCACACCGTTCATGTCTTGGCACAAAAAAACGGTGTCTCGTTCATTCCTCAATCCATCCAACTTTTTGTATAACAACCGAGTTACTTGTTCTCCTTCCAGTACCGATTTGCATCCAGTCATATGTAAGCTTCCGTTTCCAAACAACTTGACATTCACATGATTCCCTCCATTGTTCAAAATCAAAGTGATTTGGTTGTAAAATAAAGCTTTGTTTACTTTGCTGATGTCTTTTATTTTGGCTTTTTTGTATATCGTAGTAGAGTAGCTTCCTTTTGTCACATTCAAGTCAGCATAGTTGTACTTGATGCCAATAACATCTTGATCAATTTTAAGATATTTACCTACATTGGTTAAATTCAACAAGCAATTCGGTAGCTGCGTCGTCATGGTGATCGTGGAAATTTTAACCTTTGGTGTCATTCTTGTGTGGTATGGTAGAACCTATGTTCATGATAAATTATTTCAATTTCTTAAATAATTTTTTATTAATAACTATTAACAACCACAATGGAAATCATCAATCTTGTTTATTTAGTAGCTATCCTGTTTTTGCTTTACTTTTTCTTTTCGCAAACCAAAGACGCATTAGAAAACACGTCTGAACAACCTCAAACCATTTTTGCAATGGAAAATGCCTACACCAACATCCATTGTGTTCGTGAAGACCTGCCTTTAATTAAATTGCGCCCCAGTAGCATCGCCTGTCTTAGCAAAGATGGGTCACAGTGTTTTAGCCGCAGTGACCTTCAGGTACCAGCTGATTATGCCTGCAATGACTCTCAAAAGTCAGTCAACAATTATCTGAGCAAAGATGGTATCCGTGACAAATCAAAGTTTTCACGTAAAATCTTTGACGATCTTATGACCGGGGGTTACCACAATATCGAATGTGATTATTCAGCTCTTCGTGACCCCAACCATTGGTGTGGTAAAGTTTATCAAGCAGTTCAAGACCGTTGTGCCACAAAAAGTGAAATTGAACGTATGAGTGACCGAATTTGTAACAAAGACCTTTTTACGTATTATAACACCAAACGTACCGATAATCCAACCAACAGCACTTTTTATTCACCAACATCAATTCAATCTAGAATTGAAAAATGCGTTACCTCTGATTGCAAACGTCAAGTTAATATCGACCAAGGCTTTTGCGAAGAAAGTTGCAAATTGTGTTACGATGCTACTTGTAATGGTGAACGTCCCCACAAGAAGATCACACCACCTACACCATCCACCCCCGCTGCTGCACCTAACCTTGGTGCTCGAGGACGCCGTGCTTAATTTTTACGATTTCTCATTAATTACTGAGGTTTAGAGCTTAGGGTAATTAGAATTGTAGGAAGTAGTCAAATAAAGTTTTAGTAAGTAGTCCTCTGAATGTCATCGATGTTGATTTCTGGATTTTTAAACGACGTGTCAACACACGTGTCAAACATTACGTCGTCTTGTGTCCACTTTCGTCTTTTCGTGCTAATTTACCAAAATTATCAGGGAGTTGTCCACGACAAACTAATAGTCGTAATCCGTTTCTGAATCTTGCATTTGAAGTGGCCTAGCAGACACATTGATTGCTTTTGAATGCTTATGTCACTTCCCTCAGATTGTGTTTTTGGTCATTTATTTTACTATGTAATTTACTTTAGTATGTAAGTGTCTTTGTTATCTTTGTATACTTTGTTGTTTTCATTTTTTTATTCAGTTTTGTTTTTTACAATAACACAACTCACTGATCCTCACATGTTGTTCTAGCAACTTATTAAGATTGTATATACCCATACTAGATAGTATATGCCACCAAGCATGCAGTTGTAATGGTCGCACCCAATCACAAAACAAGTTTTCAATAACCCACAAGCTTATGCTGAATGCATACAAGCATATCCCCTTTTTTGTGTACATCCTCAAAGCCTTTTTGTATTCAATGTACTCATGTAGTTCCTTCTGTACTAGTTTTAGTCGCTGACTGTTTCTACTTCGTTCGATAAATGGTAGTTCCCCACAAGTGGTTAAGCTTACTCTGTTCATGATTGAATCCATCGTATCATACTTTTTATATATATTCTTGTATATAATCGCGTTTAGTGATCGAGACAAGTTCCACAACATAAACAATAAAGTACCTTCGAACAATTTAAGCGTCACATGAAAGCTCAAAATATGAGCGTACGGCCCCAAAATGTAGGTAAATGGTATGATACATACCAAGTAATTTCCCACACGGATCAAAGTTACAACACGAAACAAAAATTTAAAGCTAAACAGTTCAATCGAAGTAGACAAGGTACATGTCAGTTTAACGTACTCGATAGCAATCAGCAACATTGGTAATTCATCCAACAATTGGTACTTGTATAACAATGTACCATGAAACAACATAGTACCCACTCCCACGAGCAGCAAGTACCAAAATATGTGTTTAAAGCAATGACCAAAAGCTCCCGAAAAGACATTACTTGTAAAACTCGAATAACGCCAGTAAATGGCCGAAGCCACGATAGCAAGTCCAGTACATGAATTCCAAAACTCAGCAACGTACTTTGTAACCGTGTAATTAGCTTCACACCAATCAACTGTACTTTGACACATGGTATAGAATTGTATTGTCTCTGATGTCTTTTCGTTTGACTATTTCAGTTCAATTTTTTCGAATTTATTTTATTTAGGTATATTAATAACTAACACATACTAATGTCCCATTTCTCCTTTACTCGCAATCTGTATGACAATTGCGCTTTAGATAAAAAAAACCAAGAAAGCACTGCTCCATTCGAATATCAAACTGATGTCGCCGTTATTGAATCCAAAGAATCTTGTTTTCAAGGCACAGCTCCGTTTCAACATAATCCTTTCCGCAGCATTCCTGTTGAATCCATTGACATCGAAAGTCACTTGCGCGGACAGAACCTACTCAATTCCAAGTGTCCCATTCACAAATTTAACCCCATGACCGCCAAAACAGCCGAGTGGAAAATAAAGGAATGCGATAATGACCGTCTCGTACCTGAATACACACGGATGAATAAAGGTTGCAATATATTTGCTGGTATCACTATCAACCGCTTCCACCCCTTGTGCGAGGACCTCCAATCGCTCGATAAAATTCACAGCAACACCTACGCAGGAACCAACACCCGTCTCCAAGTCAAAGACGCTTTCAAAGACAGCGAACGTAAATAACAAATAAATTCCGTTTACTTCCGTTTATTACTACAGCCAAAAAACGTACACAAATATCAAATGAAACGCAACAAGCAAGAACGGTTACAAGTTTTTAGACATCTGCAGACAATGAAAATGGTTTCCTAAATCTAGTTATCTATTCAACAATTAAAAAATTATTTTTTGTTAACCAAGACGACTCCAATCCCAAGCTGTTATCTGGACTTTCTGGTAAAATCAAATTGCCTGAACTAAACAGACGCATAGAGTACGTGCTGCCTATCAGAAAAAATGTCACACCAATGTTTGTCTTGCAAACACTTGAAAACAACAACACCGGTCAATTTGTTGTAAGGAAATTCTTATAATTTTCATTGATGTCAGTTTTTTAATTGATATCAATTGTTTACATTCGTTCTTTAGTAAAATTTACCAAACATTTTTTTGTATTTGTTTACATCCTCCATAGCCTCCGATATTTGTTCTTTAGTTAGTGGTTCTTCAAGTGACTCCATTTCCAACGGAGTTTGTGTTTGTTGTGATTTGGATTTGCTTGATTTCTTCTTGGCCCGGATATCTAGGTTTGTGTTTCGCTCAAACATCACCATCACTCCCATTACGGCACCGGTGACCAAACCCATTACTACCAGTGCGGCCGCTGTTTTTCCCACTCCTTTGACAAAAGAATGTGTTAGTTGTTGTGTAAAGATCATTTTATTACAAATACCCAAATATATATTTCATTTTTTTTAAACGAAGCGCGTGAGAAATATGAATACTTTTTCGTGTCATCAAATAAGAATACCTTTAGTGTGTAATCATGATTGATTTCAGTAACATTTTTCAAAAGCTAAAACGGGTATTTATATCAGAGAAAAATTCCAACTACATATTGCAGTTGATCTTAGAGAGTTCAGTCGTGTCGTTTGATGTTCAAGGATATCGAAACACACTATTGCAATTACAAAACATTGTTTATGACTCATACATCCAACAAATATGCAGTGACTTAAGCAAACGAGGCAAACTAGATTTGGAGGAAGTTCTTATCATTTTGAATAAAATCACTATCAACCGTTTTCAAGACATTATCACTCAAAATGAAAGATCCATGTCGCACGTGGATATGACACAAGCAAATAACAGTACTTATGCAAACATGGATACTACTACCAATACCAATGCCAATACTAATACCAATACTGATTTCACTACCAATACTACTACCAATACTAGTACTGATTTCACTACCAATCCCATTCCCAACACTACTAGTACTGCTACCTATACTAGTACTGATACCAATACTGATTTCACTACCAATCCCAGTCCCCACACTACACATACGACTACCGACACCACAGATACTAACGCTAAATTAATTGTGCTAACAAGAACAACCGTACACCATTTCTTTTCCGAGGACTCAGTTCTGCAATCAGGGAGATATACATTCCCATTTGTATTAAATAACACAAAAAGCATTGAAGTGTCGCATTTCAAACTGAATTGTAATATTTATAATATTACTGATGCCAACAATAAGTTTACGGTAACGGAAGGTACACAAAAAATGAAGCTAACAATACCGATTGGGTATTACACGCTGGACAATCTCTGCAAAGTGATGGCAGAGGTACTGAATCATCATTCTGTTAATAAACATAAGTATCAACTGTTCAGAAATCCAGTCAAAAATAGAATCCATTTTCAATGTAATATCAAAGACTCTAAGCCTGCAGTATTTTCTATCCACTTTCCCGAAGCCACTACCAGAAACGAATTAGGGTTGGGTGACTTGCTGGGATATCAAAAATCGGAATATATCAACAATAACATATACGTGTCTGAGACCAACCCTGTTGACAACATTTTGGAAGACATTTACCTTAAGTTGTTCATCAATGGTAAAGAAATTCCGCGTATAACAAGTACTAAAAATGGCTTCTCATATTTTGAGAACTACTCTGTCGATTTGAATCAACATTTTGGTACATCGGTGACGCTTGCTACCAACTGTTCCAGTGATTTTCACCATTCGTTTGAAATTACTGAACAACTCAACTGTAATGAGTTATCGATAGAGTTGTGGAATAACACCAAACATCCAATGACTCGATATTCAGAATTTGAATGCACAGTCACCTTTGAGCACTTTTGAGTGTTTTTTAGTAATTGATTGGGTTTTCATAAAATAATAATATTGCTATTATTTAATGAACTCGGATGAAGATATCATTTCCATAAACATACCCATGTCTTGGCAGCTGGTGTTTAACCCTGATTTAAGCTGCTGCGTTTGTTATCAAGAATACAATATTTACCAAGCACTTTCAGTTCCAGAAACACAAAACTACTCAACAACATATACCTCGCTTTCAGATCTAGACTCTTCTTGGTGGCCCGATGGTATGATACCCGAAGAACTGTTATTTGTCAGCACTTGCGGCCGGCATTTTCTTTGTGTAAGGTGCGTTCGTAAATTAATACACAATTACGAAAATCATCCGATCAATGAACACAATACGCATTTTTACTGTCCGTATCCATTCCAAGACTGTCTTACGCCAGCCGGTAATAAAAACATCTTTGACCACAATTTGATAAAAAAAATGTGTCGCACCGAAACCGAATGGACTAATTATATCAGCTATGCTAACCAATATGCGTTTCCCGGTATGACGCCATTTCGATGTCCTTTCTTAGCCCGTGATGACAATTTATGTGATACTATTATTTTAATTGACAATGAAGAATTAAGAAATACGCCTATTGGAGAACTGATATTAGAGTGTACTCAAAGCCCTCTTTGTAACAAACGTTTCTGTTACTATTGTCGCAAGACTATCAATTACTTTCATAATGTTTGTTATGATTGTAAACTCAGTCATGAAAATGAAATTCCTAACGCATATAATTACTACTTTAACAAGTCGCGATTGCTTACCGACACTATTTCTAATGCCACCGAAGAATCCACCTCGTGTACTACACTTCATTTCGAAGAATCCGACTATCTTTTTAAAAACGGAGAGATCTCATCGCAAATAGCCCAAGAGCAAATAATTGCCTTGTTACATAACGTCAATTCTTTTATCATTTGTCCTGTCTGTAAAATCAGTCTTTACAAAACAGAGAAATGCAATGGATTATCTCATCATGGTATCGAAAGATGCTATGCCTGCGGTCGCATTGGGTTTCGTAGCCGGGGTTTAGCTGAACATTGGAATAATTACGGAATTGAAGGTTGTTTCCGTTTCGACCACGAAGCCTTTGTCAAACGCTATGTACATAATTTTCAGTGCAATGACACCATATGTTCTAATCATGAATGCGGAGACTGTCAGATTCCAGAACATCAACAAGGAATCTATGACATACAACACACACGTCACAAGGCCTACGTGTATCACAGCTTAAAATCTCTTTCCAAAAATATCAAGTACGATGTATATGAATATTTGCACAATTATTGTAGTCAATATGACTCGGAAAACAACACAAATTTAATTGATTTGTTACCTTATAAACAAACGCTAGTGATAACAGATGCTAACAAAAAACGATTTAGGGACTATACGGAAGATATCGTATACATGAATATCGGAACCTTTCATCCAGCTTACTTATCAAACCCCTTTTCCAATAAACAAATCACCATCGATGTCGACCACTTTCTACAAGAATATATCATTCCAATTCCAGAACCCATTGAACAAACTCCAGTTAGCCCTAATCTTCTGTACAGGAGACAAACCTTGTCACCAGAAGTTTTACAACCGCTACTGGAATCAGTCGAATGGCGTGTCAACAATCAAGCATTAATAGACAACGATCAAGACTTAATCGAACATTTTAGTAACAATCAAGACACAATTTTACAGTCCCAACCATCCGATGAATTATCAGAAATAGATTTAAGTATTCGATCTAGTGCCACCGAAATGATAAACCGTATCATACAAGAAGTTGAAACCGAACAACATCAACAAGTACCACCATCACCAACGCCTCTACCCACAATACCTTCAATACTTCTACCACCACCAAGACTACTACCACCACTTAGACTACTACCACCAATCCCTCGTTTTCCTCCCCTTCCCCCTCGAATCCCTGAGGTGTCACGACCACCCCAATTACCGGAAATCAGATTCAATGGTTACTCTTTAATCTACGAAAATGACCCTGAACCTGAGGCTGAACATGAAAATTAACCATGCATCAATTTCGTTTCTTAATGACTGCTTTAATTTTGTCTTCTACCAAAAACTTTTTATTTGATACAATGCTTTGAGCCAATTCTTCTGCTTTTTGTGAATCTTTTAGTTTCTCTGTAAGTTTCTCTACAATCGACTCTTTTTTAAACGTTTGAGAAATCTTTTTACTGTACAACACAATCTCGCCTTCCTTTAAAGAAATCGAATCCATGTCATGATTGGTCATATATTCTTTGATTTGTTTTTCTAATGCGTCAGCCCGGTTTTTAATTCCCTTTTGCTGTTTACGCATGTTACTTAGTTCACTGTTTAAATTTAGGTACTCTGCAAACTTGGCTTGAATACTCTGGTTTGAATTATCACTTGACATTTCATATATAGTTTTATTAAACGTCAATACAATAAATTTCAGATCACACCGAATTTATTTTTATAGATGGTTGTTTACTACTTATAATTAGTAGTTGATATTCCTTGTCAACACGTGAACTACAAGTGTGCTGAGACGTATTAGAACATATTTCCTTTCTACATAAAATACAATACATTTTAGAAATTGTGTCTTTCACAACCTCCGACCACTTCACATTTTTATAACAAGTTGGTAAATATCTATCGTGCATTCGCGACTGCAAGTTATACTAATAACCGTCAACAAAAAAAAATCAATTTTGTAATCTGAGCTGAACTTAAACACTACGCACTACACAACAACACACCAAAACGATGTTGATAGACACATATGCGCCCACTACACAAAAAGCCTTGTTTCACAAGGACGTTGTTGCTCACATCCGCAAATGGATCCAAAACATCCAAGCTTTGGTACAAGTCGGAAAACCGGTCAGACACATTTTGTTCCTGTACGGACCCATTGGATGCGCCAAAACAGTCACCGTGAACATCCTTTTCCGCGGATTCAATGTTTATCATATTGATCCAACAGAAATGCGTTCAAACGAAAAAATCAATGAATTAGCCGCAGGTATTGCCGGTTTCAACGACAAAACACTTGCAAATATAGACCGCTGGAACCACAAAAACCGTCAAGATACATACAGCAAGAATAATATAGTAGTTGTTGATAACATTGAACTATGTGAAAAGAGTATTTCTAGTTTCATCGACACAGTCCATAATAAATACAAGATAAATACACCTATTGTCCTGATATGCAACAATCCCAAACTTAAAGACTTGTTTATTTCCCAGTCACATTTCACTTTACTTGAGTTTGGAAAACCTAGTTTGCTGGAACTTACCAAGTTGGTTATTCACATCAATCAAGAAGAGGATTTAAAATTGACTAAACCCCAAATCAAAAGCATTATTGAGCATTCTGAATTCGATGCCCGTCAACTTTTCTTTATCCTAGAACAATTGAAACAGACCAAAGTATCGTTTGATGACTTTATAGTAAACGTAGAAAGAAAGCATGTTGATATCGACCTGACAAATAAACTTATATATCTGTTCGACGGTTCTAAGTCTTATGATATTGAGTATACTCAACGTATTGCGGCATCCGAACCGTCTGTCATTGCCAACGGTATTTATCAAAATTATCTTGATGTTATTGATTTTTATAACCCAACAACTAGCAACAACACTCAACATATAACAAAATTCGATACACTAACCTTGCAGAATTCAATGCAGTGTAGTGCTATTGTTGCCGAAAAACTGTCTTTGGGTAATATGATCCATCAATCCATATTTAGTGAGCAATCCTGGGACCTGTTCGATCACTTCACCGCTACTGCATGTGTGAAGCCAAGTTACCATATCAAACAATTATATAAAAATCCACGTGATAAGTCACCAGACACAATCACACAATCAATAGAAACAGGCTTATTTAAGATCATTAGTCCTTTCAAAGATGTTTCTTCCAACTTTATCAATTCGTTTGCTGAACTTAGACAAGTATGTGTCACTAATTCATTTGACAAACGCTTAAACCCCAATGCATCTACTAAAACTATATTCTACAACATTGACATAGATACCTTGTTCCATTTCACAAAAATGTTGATTCGTAACATTAAACTTGTATCAGATTACTTTGATGCTAACAAACGGGGCAAGAATACGTCTAAACAAGAGAAAATCGACTTGTGTAATAACATAACCGATCCAAATGTTCAAACTGCCTTTGATCACTTAACAAATCACGTTTACCATTACTATATATTTGAAGTAGATATCGATGACCTCATTGTTAATCACAAACAATATACTGACGATTTTATCCAAAAAAATGTTAATCGTATCGACCTGAGAATGCTCAAACGACTATTAAATATTTTTACTTTTGATGACAGTAACAAATCGTTTAAAAGTCACGTAGAAGCTGCTGTCAAGTTTAAAATACTACAGAGACTTGTAGCTGATATAAGATCTCGTAACGACCAAGTGAAACAATCATTCCAAGCGCGTTCAATCGAAGCTCTTACTGAAGATCTCAGCTCTATTTGGAATATATAAATAACAAACTTGTCAACTTTTGTTGATGAAATGGTGTATTATGAAATGGTTTGTACAGAACACAATATAAAGAATCGTTCACAGAATGTTATGATACAATTTAATTTACTTTGTACTTTAATAATATACACTAGAGATTATGTTGAATGTGAAATTGTTTTAGAAATTCAAGTCCAAACCAAGATTTTGGAGACAACCTTTAGCACATGCTTGCTCAGCTTCTGTCACTTTTCTACCAAAACCTATTCCTAGGATATACTTATCATTGTTTCTAACTGCTAGCAATTTGGTAAACACGTCAGGATTATTGCGTCTGTATTCTTCCATAATATTATTCGTATAAATGACAAGTCTATTTTGAACCTTGGTGTCCATCTGCAAAAATTGTTCATGAGTAAATGTCAACATCCGGGTGAACACCTTACGATACAAAGGTCCATCCTCGTTTAATCCTGTGTATACTGGTGTCTGATACTTATTTTGCTGAAACCATCGCTGGAGTGAATCTTTGAAATTGTCGTTCTTGGAATTTATCTCGGCAAAATCAATCACGTTCTCAATCACGCCTCTTACAAAACGTTCGGCGTAGATATATCCTTGCTCTCCAAATTCCATAGAAATAGCTCCGACAAATGCTTCGAAAGCATCTTCGTAATAACTCGGTGTTCCACGGCCACGATCTCTGTCAAGTATGGTTTGGTTTTCCACTTGCAGAGACAACAATAAAAAACGTCTAAATCCAAGAGTCACACCGATTTGATGCAACATACAACAACGTTCTATTTTGATTTTTAATTTGGTCAAAAATCCTTCACGTTCATCTCCGAATCTCTCATGTAAGTATCTACCCATCACTCCTTTCAAAATGTGATCTCCCAAAAATTCCAGACGTTCACTTGATTCGACGGGCATATAACTAATATATGTATTTCGTTCGTCCACTTGACCATTGATAATGGCATTCTGTACTGATTGATAATAACTTTCATGTACAAACGCTCGTTGAAAATGTTCTAAATTACTGATGGTCAGCTTGGTATTGTCGTTGCCAATATTGCCAAAGTAATTTAGAATATCTTCTACTTCCGATTTGGTAATCAAGCGATTGTTAGGATTGTCCATTACTGACTGTTGTTTATTTTTATGTAATTATCAATCGTCTGCATTTAAATTCAATTTTTGTTTGCTGTTTGTTTTCGTAATATTGGTTTCTACCAATCTACGTATTAAATCATCTTGCTCAGAATCGTCGCTATCATAAACGAATTCGTCACTCTTAAACTCAACCGGCTCTGATTCAATGTCATCGTCGGTGTCCTCGGTGTCGTCCTTTGATTCACTCTCGTCATTGGTGTCACTAAACAAGCTTAGCGTGTCACTTGAGTGGACTGACATCAAGTCTGATATGTCCTCACTTTGTTCGGTGTCCTCACTTTGTTCGGTGTCCTCACTTTGTTCGGTGTCCTCACTTTCTTGGTTTTTGTCACGGTCGGTGTAGTACTCTGTAACATTTAGATTACTAAAATCAGAATCTGTGGAGTCTGACGTCGATGAACTACCCAAGTTTTGAAATTTGCTTTTATACTTCTTGTCTTTTTCTTCAGATATCTTTCTTTTCATTGTTACATATACCCTACAAAATATTGTTATCGCTTTTTAAGAAGAATTATAATCGGTGTCTCCAACAATCGAATAATACTATCGAATAATACTATCCAAAACGATTTGACGAATACGAGTAGTGACAGTAAAAAAGGATAATAGTTCTTGCATGGGTCGTCCAATAAATATAGGTAAAGTATATTCTCTTCCTCTGAAAGTACTGAATGTGTTATTTCACTGCGAGTAAATAATTTGTATATCAAAAATTCAGAAGTTGCTCTCTGCAATCTGTATGTCATTTTCTTCCGTTTCACTTGGAGACGTTCGTTGACGTTCTCTCATTAATTCTGAAACTGTCTGTATTGTTGTTCTAGTTCACGCAGTTCATGAATTTTTGTTCTCATCACCAAAGATTGTACAAATCTTACTTGTAGTCAATATAAAGTAAATCATATTACTAATTATTTTGGAATCTTGCTAACATTAGTATAAGTACTCACTAGCTATCGCTACTCCATTTTATGCTTTCATTTAAAGCATTTATTTCATTGATGCGTTTAAATATTCCCGAGCCCATAAACGGTGTGTCTGTCTTGTAAGCACTGAGCGGACTTGGGTGTGAGCACACTAATATCCTACTGTCCGCATTCGTGATCAAACTACGTTTTGATTCAGCAAACTTTCCCCATAAACAGTACACTACACATTTGTTATTGCGTTTGTTCTCCAAGATATGAAACAATTCATCTGTAAATTCGCTCCAAATATTCATATTACTTCCTGGTTGTCCTTGTACCACTGTCAAGGCTGTGTTTAATAAAAATACCCCTTGTTTCACCCAATCTGTCAAGTCTCCATGTGTATTTGTTGTGTCAGGATAAACACGTTGAATTTCCTTGAACATGTTACGTAAACTAGGAGGAATAGTTACTCCCGGGTACACACTAAAGGCTATACCATTAGCTTGCCGAGCATTGTTGTGATAAGGATCTTGACCTAAAATCACCACTCTAATGTCGTCTAATGTACATAACTTGAACACCTTGAAAATGTCTCTTGGATCATAAGGAAATATGTTTCTTGATTCCCGTTTGGATTGTTTGATGGCTTCATCTAAACGTTGTTGTGTTCTTTCTAATATGGTACTATCAAATAGCTGTTTCCACCCAACAGGAAGTAAGTCGTTAATAACAATTTCTTGATCATAATTCATTTCCACTGATGTAGTTTGATTGAACTAACGGATTCAATTTTTAACAACGTTCAACACCACCAAAAGTAATTAAGCCCAAGCAATGCGTGCGAATATTATCTACACATCTTGCTTGGGCTTAATTAATATTAAAATTATAAAATCGTATTTACATCAACTAAAGACTTTTGTCATTTTTTTTGTTTTGTGTTTGTCATTTCTTATTGTTGCTTCTTAGGAAAGTGATGAGAGATGTAGCGTTGCATCTTGAGATAGCTCCACATCTTAGGACCATCGGGGTTAGCTGGGTCCTTTGGTTCAATGGGTTCGCTGAAAAGCTTCTTAAGAGCAGCATCAGGAAGAATTTCACGACGGTGCTCTGGATTTTGAAGGTCGTGTTCTTTAATGTAGTTGGTGATATGACGGGTCACATCAGTACGGGCAATGGGCTCGCCCTTTTTGACACTATAACGTTCAAGGAATGAATACAGCTCGTCAGATACTACTACTGGTGAAGCAAATCCGGATGGCTTACGGGGGTTGGCGTCGTCACGAGGAACTTTTTTTTTTTTGCTCTTCTTTGAAGCATCCTTGATAGCATGTTCGTGATCGCGTTGCATCTTGCGGATCTCTTGGATTTCTTGCTTGAGATCGGCAATCTGATCTTGACGGGACTTGATCAAAGCTTCAAATCGTTGTCGCATAGAAGCAACTTCGGTGTTTTCAACAACAACAGTTTCAGCAGCTGCTTCAACAACTGAAGGTGCTTCAACAATTGCAGGTGCTTCAACAACTGGTTCGGGTTCAGGAACAGGTTCGGCAACTTTGGCTGCCTTAGATTTAGTTGCCTTTGGCTTAGTGGATGTCGTCTTAGTGCTCATTGTAATTTTGTTTTGTTTTAATTTTAGTATAGGAAAAAAGAATGTATTCTTGACGCACTTTGGCTATAATTCAAAGCATAAATAGCTTTAATTCATTTTTTTTTTGCCATCAATTTTAAGCTACATAGTTTTTAGCTACGTAGTATTTACACATCACGTGTTTGAAATAAGCAAGTAGTCTTTTGCTTTCTGCTATAAAGAAAGCATCGACGCCAATGCCATGATAAAAAAAAGTGTTATCAGATTATTACCAATACACATTTTGGCTTACAAGAATAAATCATCATCTTTATGCCCATTATGGGTTACAACGCTTTGAAGAAGGAGAACTCAACAAAACTTAAACAAATCACCCAACAAACAAAACAGCTAATTGCCAAGGATCCGTCTTTAGGAACCCGTTTGAATTCCGATTCGAACTTTGCTAAAACGTTTGTTCTCAAAAGACTACAACATCTGATAAGTAATAACTAACTGATTGTGTAAACGACCAACTAAATGTATAAATACAACTTGTTTTAAAAATTGTATTAATACAGTAACAAATGTCACGTACATTATGTATTTTTGTTTGTTCTTCGATTTCAATTATTGATTGTACATAGCATACAGACTGTAGGCAGAGTATAAACCAGCAGCTGCCACTACCATTTTCACGACCTTTTCGATGTCACCACCCCCAGTAATAAGTTGTACAGCATCTGTACCGTTGTAAGCAACTAGACCCCAGTTGATGGCACCGGCGATCAGAAGAACTTGAACAATAATAGCAATTACTTTAGTATCAAACATCTCGTATTTATAAATCTTATTGATTATACTATTGCACAATAATTTATTTTTCTCCAAATTAAAAAAATAGTAAAAACATTTGTATTTATTATAAACTCTTGTGTATTAAAAATCTAAGCAATTGTTTATCATATGGCTCTATGAACAATTTAGATTGCCACAAGTATTCTTTGTGTAACAAATCAACTACCAACCGTGTTGGGTAATGTATGTTTAAAACAGTGCTGTTCGTAGCAAACATCCTCCTCATCTTTTCACATAACTCTGGATGTATTTCATGTAAGATACCTACCAAGGAATCTCTAGGCAAAACCATCATCAATTGCTCCAAAGGTGTGTTTGGCTCACTCGGCATCAAATCTATATCGTTTATCACTTGCTGTAGTCTAAATAGTTTTCCGTTTAAGAAGTTGTACAAGTCACTCACAAACGGCGTTCCATGATGCGGATAAAACCAAGTCCAATTATTATGTTCATGACCATTATAATATCCCCATACCCACATCATTCCTTTCAAGTAATCGTGACACACTTTGTCTATGTCATTTATACCATAATACAAGTAATATCTTGATTTATACCCTGGTTCGTTGAATTTGACTGAATCTTCTATACAAAAATGAAGACACTTGTTCGTTGCATCAGGGTTGTCAGTGGTAAAATTCGTCAAATCGGTGTCTTTGTAAATATCCGCTTGTTTTTTGTAAACGCTATATACTGACTTGAAGAAATAATCTTCTGATGCGGATAACCCTTTCAAAATTTCCTTTAGCATTTCCCAACGGATTCTTCGTTGAAGTGGAACACTCCGATCCAGACTTACTAAAGGTTGGTAATTAGAGTCTCGTAAAGAGGAGATGTAAAATTTCATCAAAGCATTAATACCATTTTCTTTAATCAGCAAACTCGGCAAATGATCCAAGAAATCATTACCCATCATGAAACATAAAAAAATGTAATCAGCTATCACATTGTCTTTCGGATAATTAAAACTTTGGTCATCACATAGACTACGAACCTCTTCATATATTGCCACTTGTAATTGTTTAATATCCAAATATGTAAACGTCCTCTGTGATTCCTTTAGTTTACTATTAAAGGTATTATCTCGCAACAAAACGATTCTGTCGCTTGCTTTGCTCAATAAACTCAACATAATTAAATCCGCATCCAAACCGTAAATAAAAATTGTAGATCCGCCATTTATTTGTTCAATTACCTTCATCATTTTGTGTTCCCCTTCACCCTTTTCTTCCGCATCTGATATGTACATATCATGTAGTTGTGTGTTGTCTTTTAACATCACCGTTCTAAACACTTGCAATTGTTGTTTCAATTTGTTCATAAAATCAGTGCCTGGTGTTATCTTGTTGGTATCCCATTCAATACGTTCTTGTAAATCGCTGCCAACATCGCGTTCTTTGTGTTCTTTGTCGGTAAGGGTCTTGAAAAAATGCGACTTATATCTTCGCTCACGTTGTTGATTTATCTTCGCCCGTGGCGCCACACCATCAATCATAATATGAACGTGTTTTGGTTTTAGCATGTCAATGATAAATCGAGTGTAGCCCAAAGTATGCTTTATGATTTCATCTTCGACGTCACAGTTAAATAGTTGGTGGGGTAACGTAGTCAATGTGTGGTTTTCTAACACCTGATGTGCACAAGGATGAATCATACTGTTGTAATCGAAGAACAAATGGTCTATCGATATGTCGCTCATTTCGTGCTCTCTAAGCATTAGTTTTGCATTAGCATACTTTTTGTACAAGGTGTAAAAATAGTATGGAATTCCCATTTTGTTGGTCCACGTGTAGACCAAGTGTAGTCCGTTTAATTCAGTTTTTACTTACTCAATATACGATTGGTATGTCAAAGCATTTACTTTTTCACGAAATTGGAATCCTTGTTGATTTAATATTCGCTTATAAAATGTCATTTCTTGTTTGTGTGTATCCGTGTTTTCCGTATCGGTTTTTAATTTAGTCTTAATTGTCTTACTTGTCTTGAATAACCTTTGATTTGTCTTGGGATTATCTTTAACTGTATCTTTGTGTTCGTCTCCATTTTCTTCTTCGGGCACGGTTTTATCATACTCATCTCGATGTTCAAGTTCTGAATCTTCCGAATCTTTTGCGTCTTCGGAATCTTCTGAATCTTTCGCATCTTCGGAATAACCAAGTGCTCCTTCACCCTCTTCACCGTCGCCGTCTTCATAGTATTCCGCATCTCCTTCACCCTCTTCATAGTCTGGTAGGTCCCCTCCCGAACCAAATGTATCTGAATCATCTGCTGCCTCACATCCACTGCCTCTGCCTTTACCCGTCTTCAAAGCTTTTATTCGTGCCAAAATACGACCATAAACAGATTTTTTTTCATACACATATGATTTATTATATTCTTTCATCAATTCGTCTGGGTCAACATCATGGTCATATGTGTGACGCCTTTCAATTGTTTGTTTTCTGTTTATCGACAGTGTCATATTGTGCTCCAAGGGAATCATTCGCAACATACTCATATATTTTTCTCGTTTATTTCTCATGGATGACATCAACGTTTCTTCAATGATGCCTTTGTAATAGGTCAATAAAGATTCTCTACGTCGGTCCATGTCTTTGATTAAATCTCTGTTTTTCTCGATTAATTCAACACATTTGACAATTTTGTTGATTGTTTCTTCCGGTACCAACGCCAAATTAAAAAAATATCCGTTGGCATTTTTGGTAAAAGTGTTGTTTGTGCCTTTGAGTATGCTTAGTATATGCGTCTTTTCCTTGCTATCTAATTTGTCGATTCGCCCAATGACTTCTCTTATGTACTCTGCATCCATTACTTGTTGGATAATATAAAGTGGCTTATTGTAATGTTCACTGTATGTACTGGTACAACGTTGATAATACAATTTTTTTTTAACAGTCTACATTACAACACACGTAACAGTCAACATTACAATGTCCGGAAATATTAAAGACACCAAAATCAACCAAATTAAACAACAAGTCCAAGAATTACAGACAGAAATTAGAACACTCAGATCTCAAGGTGATAATCCCACTGATTGGGAAGACACACTGAAACGTAAATACAAGTATCTATCCACCACCTCAGAATCGTTGTTTAAATTACTTTTACAGAATTACGATACACCCCGATTTAATCAATCATTTTTTGACCAAACCTTGCAACTCATGTTGAACAGAATTCAGGACATACAACAAGCCAAAGTTTCACAACACGACGCCTCAAAAAACATTGGCGAACATTTAGCCACCACATTTATACCCCAATTGCGGAAATGATTTCGTCAAAAATCAGTTTTAATAATACTGGTAACTATTATTAATACCTAATCGTGTAATGGACACCAGTTCTGCAACACCCCCAAACACTGAAACACCTGAACATGTAATTGAAACACCTGAACATGTAACTTCATTCATCGAACAAGCTAATAACACACAAAAAACGTTTGGACACAACAAGTTTCAACTCGAAATTGAACAACTCAAACAGGAAATTGAGAAATGGAAATTGGCTGACAGGGAAAAAGACATGAAGGTCAATTTATTCCGTAAAACCATTGCTACCCTTCAATCTCAGCTCCAAGAAAAATCCAATGTTATCACCGAGCTTGAACAATCTCTAGTGGACCATCCTAATACAGGAGTCATCACACATCTACAAAGCAATCAAGTATTGGTTCTAGAAGAAAATTTGTCACTAAAAAGCCAATTAAGCAAATTACAGCTTGAGTTTGACCATCAATCACAAGCACATACTTTACAACAACAAGAACTACAAGAAACTCAACAATCATTAACCCAATCTACTGCAGAAGCTGAGCTGCTCAAGGCTAAATTAGATCAACTGAATGATGAACTCGTAACTGCACAAGAACAAGTTACTTGCTTGACTGATCAACTGAAAATGAATACTAATTTGTTTGACAGCACTACATCCGAGCTACAGGTCGTCAAACAAGAATTAGCAAAATATAAAACAGCTAATGAACAATTGGTTAACGAACACCAAACCGTCACACAACAATTGCAAGAAACTGAACAACAACTCCAAAGGCAATTAGACGCTGCACATACTCCAGAAAACAATCAATCAGATACAACTACCAATCCGAACATCGTACATGGAATTCCCGTTTCACGACGCTTGGCTCGACGGGAACGACGCAACGGTGGTCAAGGCTGAATGACAAGCACATTTAATGACACGTGTTTTGAATTACTTGATTTGTCGGGTTGAAAAACACCCAGGTCCCTGGGATTCATTCGTAGTTTTATACATGGATATTCATGAGGATTCCAATCGACTTGAAACAACCCACTTTTATCCTGAGATTAACACAACAATATCACTTTGTCTTGCTTGGATCTTGTATTGCGCGACAAACAAAAAATTCCATTGGGAGAACCCGTTGTCGCTTCTAGCATGATAACCATACATCCAGTGTCACGAAATGATTTCACATACTTGGTAGTAATATAACTCTGCATAAAATTGCTTTGAAAACGTTCATTTTGTATACTTGGTAAAAACTTACTGAGACAATACATTTTTTGAATCGCTTGAAGTACTGCCAAATTGTATTCAATTGGTCAGACTAACCAACACCAACAATTTACTAACAAAATTTTAAATAAAAAATTTGTTGTTAAACTTACTTGTACTTAGCATGATAAGCTTTTCGTTTAGGAACGTCAATATATTTGACTTGGTTATCTTCGGTTGGTACTTTATCTTCCTTTGCTGGATCGTTCCTTTCTTGATCCGATTGATAATATTCATTGTATTCATCTGAGGAAATGTAACGTAACTTTGGTTCTTCCGGTTGTTTATTTGTTTCCGAACTCCTTTGGTCGTCGTTTCTCTCTTTGTCTACCGGCACCTTTTTTATATATGAATTCGAATTTGATTTTGAACTAGTAAAACTATGATTAAAATCATATGGTTGGTTTGAATCCATATGAGACTGTCGTTCCATGATTTGAATGATTGGCTGGAGGGGGATGTAACCGTGAATCAAAGACAACACTATTTCTTGTAGTTTCTCCAATAATTCTGACTTGTCTTGGGCCTTTTCTTGACTAAATTTCAGTAACAATCCCATTGAGTGTGGTTGTTCGTAATAAAACCGCGAAATTCGTTTCAAGCTGTTGTACAACAAGTCTTCTAATTTCACAGCCTCGTACTGCACTTGTTCTAACACGCCTTCAAAATCATATCTGTTTAACATGATGCGCACAGAATACAATACTACATTATCCAAAGTAGTTTGGATCTCCATCTCGGTAACTTTATACCGTTTCATTGCCCATTTAAGGAATTTATGATACTCCCGTTTACGTTTTGATTCCGACCATTTTGAGACTTCAACCAAATATTTTTGAAAATCACGATACAAACGTTTCTCCGACACAGATTCTTTTTTATGTAAATAATTGTTCTCTATGTTTTCATATAAATGACGCATGTACTTTTCCCCATATGACGCCAGTATTTTAGCTAAAAATATTTGTCCTTCCGTTTTCTTTTGTACTAAATCGCTAAGACCAAACATTATAAATATGATAGAGCTCTATCCTTTACCAAGAATTTATTTCGTTTTGTTTTACGCGCTATTTCGCCAATCTCCCAAATTCTTTTTATATAGTAAACTCAGTGGCTGTTGTCTATAAAGTATATAACATGAAGTACCCATACTTCCCCACTACCCTACAACACTTTCATTGGATTGTCGCCATAACAACTATCGTATTATATTTCTATTTGCGTTGGAAACGCACTCGAAACCATCAATCACCGAGAATAAAACCTAAAAGCAATTTGGTGTATTTGTTGCTATGGCCTGCTACGCTGTATGGTATTTATTACTTCTTTTTCAATAAATCAGATGGTGCTCAACACGCAAGTCCTTTGATTGAACCAGTCAAGCCATCAAATCGTAGTGACAATCACAGTGACACTACCGCTTTGTTGTCGTCTCCCTATCCTAATAGTGATAGCATCAGTGTTTAGGTACTTATGCGGTATGGTTGGTGTTTATTTTTGTGTTATTTATTTTTAATTTCTCTTGTATTTAGTAACTACACAAATGAGCAACGTTTCAGATGTATCCGGGATCCAGTATCCAGACTACTCTGACACAGACTTTTCAAGGATTCTTAACAAATACGAATTTACCAGTAACGATAGCACCTCCAAGAAAAGTTTTGTTTATCAAGACCCTTCTCAATTACTTTTAAGGAATTACATATCAAAATCCACTGTCTATGATAATGTGTTGTTGTATCATCTTGTGGGCACGGGGAAAACTTGCGCTAGCATTTCGATTGCAGAAGGATTCAAAGAATACATTACCAATATGGGTAGAAGAATCGTGGTGTTAGTAAAAAACAAAAACATTCAACGAAACTTTATGAATGAATTGCTGGGTCCTTGTACTAAAAACGAATACTTTGTGAGTGAAGAAGAACGCGACTTGTATTTTGGAAAAGAGTCAAGTCAACAAAACACGGGTGTTCAAGAGTTCCAAACGTCCATCCAACGCCGCGAGTTGATTAATCAAGTCCATCAACTGATTAATAAATCCTATCAGTTCATCACTTATGGTACTTTTGTCAACCGAGTATTGGGTGCCAAAGATTACGAACGTGATGAACTAGGTCGTAATACCACCAAAGTCAAAAGAGTCGATGGTAAATTACAACGGAAGCGCCCCAAAGACGAAATTAAAAATTTCAGCAATTGTGTTGTCATTGTCGACGAAGCTCACAATGTCACAAACAACGACATCTATTTAGCACTACATCAAGTGTTATCTCGCTCGTACAATACACGTTTGGTATTGCTCACAGCTACGCCCATGTACGATAATCCAAAGGAAATTTTTGAACTAGCCAATTTGTTGAATGCCAACAAGGGTGGGATTCAATTGCCTATTCGTAATGAGTTGTTCAAGCCTTACGCTAGCGCAAGCGTAACACAAACCGACAACACAAGCGGTCCATTGATAGAAAAGGTCAATTCCGACTATATAAACGGAACTGTGCTCAAAGGAGGTATCGTCCATATTACTGAGTTGGGTAAAAGCGTATTGACGCAAGCTTTGTTCGGACGCGTGTCTTATTTACAATCCAATACAGATACCAATCCACGCGTCAACGTTATGGGCAAGGAGCTCATTCCTGGACGTGTCGGAACTACAAAAGTGGTTTATTGTAGAATGTCAAAAGAACAATACTTAACCTACATCCAAGCCCTCAAAACTGATATCAAAAGTGATTCCAAGTACGATTTTTCGTCTGTGATTCAAAACACCGAGGCAGCAGAAAACGTTACCGAGACAACGGGTGTAAGTAAAACTGGCAGCTTGTTCAAAAAAAGTAGCGACGCTGCTACCATGAGCTACCCAGGCAAATTATACGGTAAAGATGGCTTTCTTGAAGTATTTGAAAAAAGTAACAACGGTGGTTATCGAGTGAAATCTATGTATTCTGAGGTACTAACCAAAGAATTAAAACAGCACTCTGCCAAGCTCTACAATTTGTTACAAAACATACAAAATAGCCCCGGTAACGTCTTTGTGTACACCAATTTTGTGTCTTTTGGTGGCACCACATTGCTTCGTTTGCTGCTGTCTGCTAATGGTTATCGAGAATTCCGTTCACGCAACACGGAATATAATACAAGCACCTTTGTGGTTTTTGATGAAACCACTAACATCGAACTGCGAGAAAAATACAGACGTATCTTTAACAGCCCCGAAAACAAAGACGGAAAATACATCAAAGTATTGATTGGCTCCCCCATCATTTCAGAAGGTATAACCCTAAAGAACGTACGCCAAGTTCATATCTTGGAACCTAGTTGGAACATGAGTCGTATAAACCAAATTATCGGACGTGCTGTCAGAAACATGTCTCATTTCGATTTACCACCCACTGAGCGCACCGTTGATGTGTTTAAATATGTGTCCGTATACATACCACGTGACGAAAAAACCGTCAAACAATTCAAAGAAAATAGACTCTTCGGTTTTTCCATCGACCGTGAAAAATATATCTTATCCGAAGAAAAAGACCGAGCAAACAAACAAGTAGAACGTCTCTTGAAAACAATTGCTTTTGATTGTCAGTTGATGAAAGGTCGTAATGTCCAAGACCACGCTTTCCATGGCTCTCCAGAATGTGATTACATTGACTGTGATTTCAATTGTCAAGTAAATATGGAAAACTCTTCCGAAACAGATAAATCAACATATAATATCGGAATTGCTAACTTTGAAAAATTTGACATCGAGTTTGTGTTAGCTACTTTACGTGACCTATTCCAAAAGTACTTCATTTGGACCTTGAATGACATCGTAGAATACATTCACGGCATAGATCCCAAAGTCTCGAACGAAGTTATTTTTTACACTCTGGGTCAGATAACCGTAAATAAGTCTCCGTTCACAGACATGTATGGTAGAGATGGGTTTATCATCAATAAAGGCGAGTTTTACATTTTCAATAGTTCCGATATTGATGTCAACAGCTCTCTTTACAGCAAGTACCTTGATTTCACCGTTGACAAGAACAAATATACATTAGAACAATTCGTCAAGGCCAAAACAGACATCTCCATATCCAGTGACACCAACACCAACGTAACTGCTAACACTAAAACCAAAACATCCAAGCCTAAACCCGTAGCCATAGTACTCTCCGCTAGTGACTTACGCTACAATGACAGAATCATCCAAAACAATGACATCTTCGGTACCTTTAGACAACGTGGTACATTAGAAAATCCGTACGGTCCAGCTGACGAAAAATTCCGGATTGTTGACCAACGGGAAACATGTAAAGGTAAAGGCAAAGGTAAATTCAAAAGAAGTGATGATACAAGCAGCGACAAAAGAAAAAAATTGTCCGGTATGTGGATTGGTAGTTTTGAAAAGGGTCAGCTCATCGAGATAGCTAAACATCTCGGCATTCAAGCCAAACTATCCTTCAAGGAGTACGACAAAGTTCAATTAGGCAAGATGATTCAAAAATATCTCATCGATAAAAATTTAGTAGTTAAATAAAGCAACAGTTTAGTTTATCAACTTAAAAGCGCAGTGTATATTTTCTTGGACAACGCTATGCCTACTTTCCGTCTTTCCGACAACTTTATTTCGCTTAACATTGAAGAACTATCTGACGAATCTGTATTCTGAAAAGCATCAATTAAATTTTTCATTGTGGTATATTCCTTGGCAATCGTTTGTGCCGTTGCAAAACTAACTCCCGGTATGACCGACAACTGTAAAGCAAAAAGATTGTCTTTGATACTGGTGCCCTTACTGACCAGTTTGGTTGGCGCCACTGGTTCAACACTTGCCTTGAAATCGCCGTTTTTTAATTTTTTGTACAGCAACAACAAATTATTAAATGTATCTGTTTCATTGTCTGTAAACAAGACTTTGAACTTGTGTTTGAACAATATATTCAAGATAGAAGAATTAATAATAGTTTGTGACAAACTGGTCGAATGACACTTCTTTCGACCACCTTCTATAATATACATTATCTTGTCATGATCACCTACCGACTCTGTTAACCTAGCCTTTTGTTGTCGAAACCGCCCATCCGTAATACTAGCACACAAATCACGTATACTCTTTCTTTCAATAACAAGCACATTATTAGGAGTACATGTATTGTTGGAAGTATCAGTAGAAGCAACATGAGTTTGTGTATGGGTGTTAGCTTCAGTTGTAGTTTCCGGCGCGTCTGTGGTTGTTTGGGCGGCGTGGTTACCAGCACCACCACCAACTGTTTCAGTGTGTGTGTCAACAAAAATAAAATCACCAACTTTTAGATTAGTGGCTTTATACTGAATTTCAGTTTTGGTTTCTGTAATCTTTTGCAAGAACCATTTTTCTCTGTAATCGACCAAAAGTAACATTTATTTTGTTTATAAATATTAATAGTATTAGATTAGTATTATTTCACATAATGAACGGACCGAAAGACCAACAATATCAACTCCTATCAACTGAAAAAACGCCTGAGCAATCACACAATAGTACCGCTCAAAACACTAATACGAAAACTACTGCTCAAAATACTACTCCAAAAACTTATCCGCTCAATTCCTTTTTTGCTGACATAATATGGTTCTGTCATTTGTGTGTGGTCGCGTTTGTAATTTTGGCACCATTAACACAATTGCCAGCCCTACATATCCTACACATTACTTTTTCGCTCAGTCTTTTGGTTCATTGGTATTGTAATAGCAATGTATGCTCGCTTTCTATGATTGAAAGCAAACTGCGTGGATTAGATTACACGGAAAGCTTCACACATCGCATTGTCGCCCCTATCTATGACATATCCAAGACAACATGGTCCAAATTATGTTACACTGTTACCATCATACTATTATGCATTTCACTTTATAAATTGACCCATTCACCTAGATGGAAACAAGCATGGGAAGCCTATAACCAAAAATATCAAGAATTCAATGATGACCCTAGTAACAACGATGGTAAAGAACCCATAGCTTGGTACACTAAACTAATTGCTTATGTGCGTTGTTTCGAACCTCTGTTCATGTTGTGTTAAGCTTATTTTTTTGAAGTGTTTTTGTGTTTGGTGGTGACACGAATTGTGTTACTTTTGAAATTATTTTTTAGTTACTAGTAACTAAAAAACAATGAATACTCCAGACCGGTTTCAAGAACTATACCTGGATGTTAACTTTGATCAACTTCTTATTGCTACAAACAATCCATTAATTAATTCCAGTGAATACTACCTTACGTACAAGCAAAATTACATCCAAATGACTCAGGCGAACTTGGAACAATACAACGACATTTATCATCAATACACCCAACTACTAGCTACGCAACACCAACATTTAGCACCCAACAAGGTTATTTTCACTATTATCAATACCAATCAACTACACACACTTGGACAAGAACTAAAAAACATACTAATTCTTCAACGACAACTTCTACATAACTTTTGTTCCTATATAGACTATCTTAATCATAACGTCAACAAATACGTATCTGTTCAACCAGCCACCAATGACGATAACATTAATAATGATTCCAAATCTGAAACTGTCAGCATTCGTTCATTAAGAAGAAAACGCGGCATAACTTTATTCAATAAACTTACATTTACTTAGTGGTTGAGTATAGTTTTGTGTAATTGTGTAGTTGTGTTCAGTTGCGTGTTAAATCATAGTCATAAGAGTTGCTACGATTTGTTTTGACTTTTCCCGTTCATGTTCCAATTTATGTTTGTATTCGTAGCAAACACGAAGATCTTCTTTGATGTCTTTTAGTTTGGCCTCTAACGATTCAATTTGTGCATTGTGATTTTCAATTCTATCTTTAGTTCCATTCAAGAACTTGGAATGTAGAAACATTAGTTCTTCAGTCTGCATCAGTTTCTTACAAACCAAACATTTGCGAGTACCGAAATATTCCGAATCAATGACGTGAAATTTGTAAACATCGTTGAAATGGGTCTCAGCCAAACAATAAACATGAAACGTGTGGTTACATGACAAAATCATGTAATTGTCTTGTCTTCTAGATTTGTTGTCGCAAATCCTACAGTTCGGTGTGGAAGAACTGCTCCCGTTTTCCTTCATGTTCGTTATAAGCTTATTTGTGTCTTGATTATTAATTTTTTGATTTGCTTCGTTGCATGTTGATTCAATGCAACTGTTGAGACTGCTGGTTTCCTTACTGTTGTAGTAAGTACGCAAATGACGCACTATTTGTTGTTCGTCTGCTCCGCTGTTGCTATGTGAAACCACACTCTCAATATCAGCAGAATCTATAAAGTCAGGACCGTTTTCAGGATACACATTCAAATTCATGTTGTTCATAGAACGTCGTTTGAAAAGATTAAAGCTTCTTTTAGCATCCATTTTTTAATTGTATTATAGTGAGTAATTCATTATATTTCAATTTTATTTTTTTACTCCAGTTTACGTGATTGTTCAAGATAAAAATTTATTTTTTCTTGGGGTAGCACGGCTGTGTTTATCATAATACCACAATACTCTTGTGGCGCCCGCGCATAGTCAGTGTACTCATATATACCTATATTGACTGCTTCAGAAACTAATGTTTTAAAAATATCAACAAATTCCACTCCATGCCCTTGAATAGGGTAATCGTAACGATCGTAATTACACAAATGAGCCAGTTCATGAAGAACTACATACATCAACAAATTGATATTGTATATCTTTTCAGATTGGTCACGTGAACGCAAACAAACGTGTATGTCTTGTTTATCAATTGTAAACGTAGTGTATCGACTATCAATAGCAGCTTCTGACAAGATATTTGCTTTGTAATTGTTACTTAAATGCTTTATCCAGTAATTCTTAGAAGTGTCATTGCTGTATTTCTTTTGTAAATGTTGAACTAACTTGGTCACACGCACATTAATTTCTGACAATACGTTTGCCGACTCCTTGAGATACTGTGGTGTTTTAGATTTGCCACGGCGAATGATGTAATTTTTTTGGTCCAAATCCGACTCCACATACACCACTTCACTATAAGTATTTATCGTAGTAAATGTAAAGTACACAGCCAACAATGTTGCTAATATCAATAGTATCATATCTTGATATTACACAATAAAAAATGTAACTGTAAATTGTATTCTACTACTTCCATTAGTACCATTAGTTCCATTAGTTCCATTAGTTGTTTGCTGTAGCATTTTTACCTTCTAATGCTAATTTACATACCGGGCAAATTGTACACTCTTGTTGAGTTTCGCACAGTACCGTCTCTTGTCGGATTTTGTCCGCGTTTTTCTGCAGAAAGTATCGGTAATCATGTGAATTACTTAGTTTGTATTTATCTTGAAGCAGTTGGTTCAAAGTACAGGCTGGATGATAATCCGTGAAAGCACGACCATCGCTCATTGTATATTTAGGCATTTCTGAATTTGACTTTTTGTTACTATTTGACAAGAAAAAAGAATTTAGGAATTACCTCCTTTTCTATTCAACAACTAACGTATAACTTTTACAAAAGTTCCTAAGATTCTTGTGTACTGTTATTTATCATAAATTGTTCATACTCTCCAGATAATATATCTCCCGGTGTGTAACCTATATCATATGTTACAGAACTTATTGTCACAGGCACACCACTTCCACTTGTCACGGTGTTTGTGTTAGGAGTCGACTCAATCAAGTTTGAAGCCATAGTATTATTGTTAGTAGTATTGTTAGAAGCAAAAGTATTATTGTTAGTAGTATTGTTAGAAGCAAAAGTATTATTGTTAGTAGTATTGTTAGAAGCAAAAGTATTATTGTTAGTATTAGGCGCATTAGTATTGTTAGCCGTAATAGCCGTATTAGCCGTATCAGCAGTGTTAGTAGTATTAGTCGTATCAGTGTCATTACGACTTGTATTGCCTTCAACACGTTCTTGATTCATGTTGGTGAAAAGTGACGATAACACATCCGGTGTCAATATAGACACCCTGTTCTGAGGAATTCTTAGCGTGGAGTTGGTATTAGTATTAGTGTTGGTGTTGGTACTGTGCCCCCAACTACTCCACCTAAATAAATTGGGTCGCGGTTGACTCTGTATTTGCAAAGAAGCTAGACTATTACCGTTTTGTTTTTTCATGTGGTCATTAATCATCAACAATTCATTGTCCAGAATTTTAAATGTTTTAGACACATCATTTTTGTATGACTGCAAGTCCCGTACGCGTGCTTTCATTCGTACATTATCATTAATTACTTCCGTAAAGCGTTTGTGTAAACGATAGTATTCACGTTCGGATTCTTGGAATTTCTGATAATAATACCAAGCAATAAACAACACTATCACACCAACTACCATAGTATTTTGAATCATTCCTTTCGTTATTACATGCCAGCAATATAAAAATAAAAATTAAACTAACACTGGATGAATGGCTTCGCCGGTTCTTTTTAAATCGAATGGCTTCGCCAGTAATTTGACACTGAGTAGTCATGAACCGGTGAGCTGGACAACTGGAAATTGCTTCTTTTGGTGTTATAATAAAAATTACTACACACGTATTTGCCATTCATGTTAACAATGTCCCTGTTTACTTTTTCTATCACACGCCTTTTAGCCGTATCATACGGTCGTATTATAGCAGATGCTTCTTCGAATGTAAACCAACCCAAGTTCTGAACCTCACCGGTCTGCAAAATGTTGCAAGTGTCCACTTTAGGATGTGGAGCGTTGTCTTTCATTTTTACCAAATAATAGATATGTCTGTATCTTATTCCGTTTGTCCCAATGAATTCTTCCTGGATGGTGGGATAATACTTGATGAATTCGTAGTGTTCTTTTGTATACCCAGTTTCTTCGAAAAACTCTCGTTCAGCACAAGCGATGTTTGATTCTCGCATGTTACGTCTACCTTTGGCAAATCCAAACTCCGTGTGTGTATAATCACTTTCTGTATTAAATACCAACTTTTGCACGTCTAATTTCTCAAATTTAGCCCTGGCTTGAGCATATTCATTCTTGAATGTTTTACTGTTTTTATTTACCCACAATCCTGACCACAATTCATCGAAAGTTTTTGTCAGTAGATTGTTTTTCTCATCTGGTATCATTTCATGTAAACACACTTGGAGTAATCTATGTTTCTCTTCGTCGTTATCTGAATACTTGCCACGTATAAAATCAATGTACCCCATCGTGTCTTTTCTTTGAATCATCAAAAACTTTATTTTTGGATACTCCCTATCTTTTCCAATCTTGTGCTTGTAACCATCCAATATCTTTCGTAGCTTTGAATTGATATCCCATCTTTCTTGTAATTTGTTATCTACTTGTTTGAAAGCTAGAATACCAAAACTCGTGATTGGGCCATCACAATCGCGTACTATGTGACCTTTTTCACCACAATTCACACAATACACGTTTCTGTATTTTTTTAATGTGGATGGTAGTATGACAATCGGCTTGGATTGTACCAATCCGTTATCCTCCACCAATGGTTCTGTACCCTCGCACTCTTCTGATCCATCTTCTGATTGTTCACAAACCTCGGGTTTACTGTGTTCTACATAAGGTGACACTCCTTGATAAAATAACAGCTGTTCATCATCAAGATGCAGAAAATCTCCAGTATCCGAAACCACTTTAATGTCCCTTGCGGTGTAGTCACCTTGTGGTATGGTTCTTCTCTTGTAACTCATCATTTCTGCTTTGTCGCTTTTGCTATGTGGTTGATAGATTTCAAACATTGATATAACATTCAGTTTTTATCACTAAATATGGTAAACAAAATAAATTCCATTTTTGAATTTAGTTTTTTATTGCTTCTATATTTTACGTCCGATTCTTGCTTTAATTTTCGTTTAGTAATTAAAAGTGACAATGATTGACCTTTACTTGTTTAACACAGTAATCAACATGATTTGGTACATTTTTACCATTTTGTTCGTGTTGTATCGATTCACTAGTTTCTTTTCTTACATCTACAATTTTTTACGTTTTTGTGCCAACTTATGGACGTGGGTTACCTGGGGCTGGAATGAAATTGTTGCTTTCATTCGCCGCCGACAAGGGTACATTCGTATCGATCCCGAAAATCCACAAGACACTGAACATTTACTACCTGAACGCAACAAGTTACAGGGGAAAAATAGTTGGTGGACACGCATCAGACAAGGCAGCATCAATTTGTACCAAAAAGCGTATACATGGATGTTTGGACGGCCACACCCGCAACACCGTCCACAAACAACTGATATCCCGTTGTATCACAGCGAATACTTTGCACGAGGGGATGAAAATGGCAGGAGCGGTATAAGCAGTAATACCAGTAAAACACAAGAAGAACGTCACTTTGACCACCAACTCAGTCAATTGTATTCAGAAAGCACGTTCAGCTTCAGTCCCACTCGACCCACCAATGACAGCTATTACTCACCCTTCATACCGACACACACGCACTCCTTGCAAACTACAACCAATACTGTAATAAGTCATACACAAGACCATTTAGATGAACAATACACTAGAAAGGTGGGGAAACCCGTTTATCAATCTGTAGCATTGTTTCCACCTGACAATCATTCTAACGGTAGTGGGCAGGTATCCTATGAACCTTTGGATATTTCACTTCATGATCCACTACTAAGTTCAAGCATTTTCCACTCCATTCCGTTGGACCTACCCCAAAACGAACCTAAACACCATTTTAACAATGTCAATAGTAGTATGTTGTTCAACTCTGACTTTTTTAAAAAAACTCTTAACCCCAAGACATCCAGTGTGCAAGCCATAAGTTGTGTCACTGTTTCTGCTCAAAAAGATGACAGCAATGAACAGACAAGCACTGATACAAGCAAAAATGATTTGGAGTCAGAACATTCCGGACACACCACATTAACACCAATCCAAATCAAAAAATCTGAACCACCATCTAAAAGATTAAAACATATAAGTCAGTCGTTTGTTCCCAAAGGACCTATACATCCACTATCAGACTCTTTTGACGACGAACTCGAGCAAAACCCTTATATATGAAGTTTAGTTAACTTGATGACAGTCATGCACAAGTACAATACAACTATATCGTTTTTGTATTGTAATTGAGAGTTGGAAAATTTTGGATATGCTTCAAGCAAGTCATTAAAATATACACACATTATATTAGATTCCGATGCACTGCTTTCACGGGTGTTTACCATACTTGTACATTCATACCACCGATTAGATATATATCCAAAAATAAAAAATCGTCTATCATTCTAATAACATACTCGTACACAACAACATGTCGTTAACAACGGATGATTATCTTTTAGCCTTTCTGGTTGCCATCACAATGTTTGTCATCGAATCTGGATTAATTTATTTGTATCCAGTAGTTTATTTCCCCTATCAAAATGTGTGGTTTTGGAGAATTGTTTTGGCTGGGGTAATTGTGAGCGGTTCGTTTTTACTAGCTCGTTATATTGAAAGCAGCTCTTTCAACATTGGTGTAGATTTAGATATTTTCATGACTTCATTTATTGTAGTTGCCTTGGAGTTTTTTATTTACCCAAGTTATAGCTTACAGGGATTCAAAACAGGGTCTGTGTTGGATCCTTTTAATAAAGTGCTAGGTAAATTTATTTTTACTGCTATCTCCGTTATGATAGCCAAAGGTATTTATAAAATTAGAGTTGTTTATTGAACTTGATAATCTATGCAGTTTGGGTATTTTTTAGCTTTGTATAGTTGGTGTAATGTTAGCTGTATTTCAACGTCAAGCAATATATCGTTTCGTAGCACACATATCAAAGCCTTATGCATATTATTCTTTGTCAGTACATTCCGGAATTCATATACTTCTTCTTCGTATATATCCCATTCAAACTCATTGTACTAGTGTTGTTTGTAATGTTTTTAAGATTTTAGGACAAGCGCTGTTATTTTTTCTGTCTTTGGATCGGCGTTGCCATATTTTTTTTTGAAGTTGCAACTTTTTGGGATCTACGTTTATTGAAAATTTATTCTAGTTCTTGTACTATACGTTTATTGAGAATTTCTTGTAACTTTTGTAATTGTATACTTTGTGTATTGATTCCTAGTCCAGATCCATAACATACTTGTACTTGTCTTCAGGTGGTTTACAAGATTGATAAGCAATACGTTTCTCTTTGGAATGTCGAATGAATAGATGCTCATATTGTCGATGGATCTTGTATTTGTCTTTATTAGAGTCGGTTATCTCGTCTATCTGAAGGTCGGCTAGCTTCTGGGTGATAATCTCACGGATTGGATTCGGGGTAGGAATAAGTTCTATTTTATCTTCAAGTACGTCTTTGTACTTGTTGATAAAGGTCCATAATTGCTTCTGTTTGACAAGTTTCTTTTGCCAATTACTTGTATTACTTCGGTTCGGATTTGTTAATGTGTCTAAACGAATAACTGGTGTATCCGGATCTTTGTAGATATCCACGAAGATTTTTAGAAATAATTTCTTAGAACGAATGTACCATCCCCATTCAGTTCCTGCAATGCTTGTATGAGAACCCACAAGTTTCTCTAATTCTTCTATCGTCGTTTTAGTTTTTTGTTGACACTCGACGGAATGCAGGATGTCTTGTTTGTACTGGTTAACAAAGGCGCTGATGTCCCTGACACACGTGACTTTTCTGGTGTCTGATAATACAAATCGGTGATGAAAATAGTCTTCGACCGCTTGCGTGATGAGTTGGGAGTCCATTAAACATCTAATCTGGATCGTACCAGTTTTTGATTCCAATTTATTAAGAACACTACTTCCAGTATCAGGACACATTGTATAAAATGTCCAATACTCGTATTTGAAGTTGGACGCGTGGAAAGAGGTGTGACTGACATTATTTAAAATAGTCAGAGCTTCGGTTTTTGAACTTGACTGAATTTGGTCTCCAGATGGTTGTACTTTTTGTGACATTGTGATTATTTTATGACTATCAATAATCAACCATTACAGTCATTAATTCATTTTTTTGTGGTATGTTGTAGTTTGGTGCGTCAAGGCTATTCTGTATCCGAATTAAAGATCACTGTTGTCATATTTTTGATAGAAGTTGCAGTCTGAGAGCCTAAGCATTAGTATTTTCATTAACATACTCGTATTTGTATTTGTTGTCGAAAACAACTTTCAAAAGCGTAACTTTATAATCTTCATTCTTTGTAAAGTTATTTTTGATCGTTTTCATAGCATTGCCTTTGTTGGCAAAGCCAATCATTTTATAAACGTTTTCCAAGTTGATTGGGTAGTCGTTTGTTGGATGATAATGCATGTAAGTATATAATTTGCAACGTACCATTGTTGCTGTGTCTCAGTAAACTCTGTTTTCAATGTGTCTATCAATTTTGATTGAAAATCCAGTGAGTGCTGTATGACTATTCTTGACCAATTCAGTAAAGTTGATAGTTTCTGGTATTACAACGGCAAAGCGGTCCATTTTAATATTTTTATTAGTTTTAATATTTCTATTAGCTAAAATTTTAAATAAAAACTGACGCTCAACAAACAATACATTTCATTGACTTTCACCGTCCGTTTCTCCTAGATCGTCCTCTTGTTGTTCGGCGTTGTGATCTCGGATTTTCCAACCTATAATCTTGGACACATTCTTCTTGTCTGGTTTGAATTCCACACACAGCGCATTCTCTAATTGTTTGTAAAATGCAGTAAACTTATGAAATGTGCTGCGCAAGGTGTAGTCCACTTTGAAGATATCCTTTAGTTGGTCTTTGGTAATAGATTCGTGTTTAGACCCCGCGATCACGTTTTCGTCAATAAACTGCTTTATAATATTATTGTCGTTTTCGTATTTCTTGGTCACTTGTTGTACTGGCTCTGGTGGGAACAAACCTTCCTCACGGTATATCTTGTAGTAATCAATAAGAACGCTCATAAACACCGACTTGTAACTATCCAACTTTGATTTCAGATCCTTGTCAATCTTGAACTCATAAATGCCTTTTTCAAGAGCTTCTGCACTTGGTTCCTCGACAAACCTCGAGACAAACTCCGTTATTTTAATTCTACGCACTACCCCACCGTCAATATCACTCATGGTCGGAATTTTGTTACAACACATGAAAAACTTGGCGTGCGGTTTAAATTCCATCTGACTCGAATGAAGTTCCCTTGTTGAGACGCGATCCCCACCAGTGAGCGCTTTCATCGTACCAGCTTGAATCATCTCATTGGACTCTGGTTCTTGCATAATCACCGCTCGCTTATTTCTGATATTGGCCAAAGCACTGTTAGCACTATTAGCCGATTCCCTTTTAGCCGTAACTAAGGTAACCGGACAAACACAAGCATAATCACCGAGGGACTTGAGTAATAGGTCCATAACCGTGCTTTTACCATTGCCACCCGTATTGTTTTTTCCTGAATAAATATAAAAATTCTCGTCGCGAATGTGACCATCCAAACAACTAGCCAACGATTTCAAGGTAAAATGACGCACTTCCTTATGCGGCAAAATCTTACATAACAAGTCAAATAACTCGGTGTATTCCGGTGAATCGTGTGTGTATGAGATGTACTCATATCCGGTTGTCATGGAAACGTAATCACTGCTTGTTCCCTTACGAAATTCGAAACTTGTCAGGTCATAAACACCATTTTCAAACCCCAGCAAGTCACGGTTCTGGTCTATAATCTTGTAAAAGTTGGAATTATAGAACTCAAGTTCCAAACAATTTAACTTGAATCCAGAACCTAATATTTTTAGGATGTTGTGGTAATTCTTGACCAATTCTTCACTGGCAGCTTCGCGCAGTAACTGCTTACGATAATTCTCCACTTTAGCAAAGACTTCACTTATCATTAGTTTTCTTAAATTAAACGACTTGTTCTCCTTGATCCAGCGAATACCATTAAAGTAGTACCATTCGTTTTTTTCTGGATTGCTACATACAAACTTTTCTCCATACAGTCGATAAATGAGTTTGGAAATAATGTTGTCAAATGGACGTAGATACTTGATGTCATGATTAGGAATTTCCGCTCCCAGTTCCGAGTAGTCATCATGATTATCAATTTTAGCCAAGTGCATCAGGTTGTGGATAGTATAAATGTATTCCGAATTTTCAAATGAATCCCAGGCAATGTCAGCATCGCGCTCGCTGTAACGCTCCCATTTAGAGCTAAAATAGTGCCACAAGTCAGAATACTCCCGATTAATCGAATGTAAAATGTATCCCACGTTGAGCCACTTGTTTCGGTCGTTGTATCGGTCTGGATCTAGAATGTCTAGGTACTTACGTATGATCTCCTTGTCCGAATAAATGTCACCATCATTAATAAGATGTAACTTTTTGTTGTTATCTTTTTTCTTTTCCGTTGGTTTGTAATTGTACGGTTCGGATGTGTCTTCAATATAAGTTATACACGTCCTTAAGAATAACTCATAGCTAGTGTTTTCTAATGATAACGGTTCCTCTCTAAATTCAGTTAAGAAAGCATGTGTGTCCAGGAGGTACAAGGGCCGCGCGTCTTCGTATTTCTTTGTGCACAATAGACACCGAAAACAACGATCGTCATAGACACTACTGTCAAATATTTTCTTTTCAAATAATGTCTTGAACTTGGGTCGGATTTGCTCTTCCACAAATTTCTTCATATTCAGTCGCGAAGTAAAATGCCGGCCCTCAAAAATGATGTGATAACTTTTTTTCTCCGTGTCAGGAATCGACTTCATAATATGGATTGCTGTGATATTGGGAAGTACCGACTGCACGTGATTAATAATGTTCACTATGTCATTTTTATGTGATACTTCAGTGTCTAAAGCACGGTTGCCTTGTCGATTTTTATCGTGTTGTTCTAATGCTTCTGTCAGTTTGATTTTCCGGTCGTAGTCGATATACAATTTGTAACATTGATGAGGCAGCCAATATTCATAATAATTGTTTTCTCCCGCTTGAATTTTGTTGAATATATTTTGATAACTGTCTGCCACCAATATTTTTGCGGGACCGTTGGGATTCAAGTCCCGCTGCCAAATGACCACATTATTTGCTTTACAGTAGTCCACCCATACATTTTTGGGTTTTTTGGGGAATTCCATTACAATCAGGAATCTTTGACTTAATGATTGGTGGCATATTATTTTTAAGTAATTTACGTACTGGCAGTAAGGAGTAATGTGTACGTTTCAACATTCTTGTGTATTGTATTGTCATTTTTATAGATGTGTGTTGTGTTGATTGAAAGTTTACAAAAAGTTTACAAAAAGTTCAAAAAAAGTTTACAAAAGTTGCAACAACAAAACAAATTCAGAATCTGCAGTTCCAAAAACAAAAAAATACACACACTCTCCCCCTCTTAAATTTACATCCTCCTAGGGGGTTTTGCGAGAGTGTCAAAAATGGTTTCGATTTTAACAATGTGGTACACAATTAACTTTTCATCGTTTGATTTTGGGATGAAAGAGACAATGTATGAGACCATGGGTATTTACCATGAGGAGGAACAAGATGTCGACGATGAATATGGTTTGTAAGATGTAATTATGATGTGATTGTATCTTGCAATTTTCTTCTTTGATTATTTTGTAACAACAAAAAATCTCACTAAACAAAGTTGACAAAAGTTGCAACAACAAAAAACAAAAATTTCAGAATCAACAGTTCCAAAAACAAAAAAGCTACCCACTCTCCCCCCCCTTTTCAATTTACATCCTCCTAGTGGTTTTGCGAGTGTGTCAAAAAATGGTTTCGATTTTGAAAGTTTTGTACACAATTAACTTTTCATCGTTTGATTTTGGGATGAAAGAGACAATGTACGAGACCATGGGTATTTACCACGAGGAGGAACGAGATGTCGACGATGATTATGGTTTGTAAGATGTAATTATGATGTGATTGTATCTTGCAATTTTCTTCTTTGATTATTTTGTAACAACAAAAAATCTCACTAAACAAAGTTGACAAAAGTTGCAACAACAAAAAACAAAAATTTCAGAATCAACAGTTCCAAAAACAAAAAAGCTACCCACTCTCCCCCCCCTTTTCAATTTACATCCTCCTAGTGGTTTTGCGAGTGTGTCAAAAAATGGTTTCGATTTTGAAAGTTTTGTACACAATTAACTTTTCATCGTTTGATTTTGGGATGAAAGAGACAATGTACGAGACCATGGGTATTTACCACGAGGAGGAACGAGATGTCGACGATGATTATGGTATGTAAGATGTAATTATGATGTGATTGTATCTTGCAATTTTCTTCTTTGATTATTTTGTAACAACCAAAAATCTCGCTAAACAAAGTTGACAAAAGTTGCAACAACAAAAAACAAACATTTTAGAATCAACAGTTCCAACAACAAGAAAACTACACACTCTCCTCCCCCTTTTCAATTTACATCCTCCTAGTGGTTTTGCGATTGTGTCAAAAAATGGTTTCTTTTGAATATTTTTTTATCAATAAACAAAATATATCATCTTAATTCAGGAGGAAAATTAGATTAAAGTGACGAGTACCAGGAGGGATATACGTTTTAGCTTTTTCTCGTTTAAATATAACAAAAGTTGTCAATAATTAACGTAAAAGAAATAAGGATGTCAGTTCATTGTATGTTTTGCGAATCAGAATTTTCACAGAAATTCAATCTCGAAAGACATTTGAAACAGAACAAATGCAAAGCGTTCGAGGCATTATCCGCTTACGATGTCTACAAAAAAATGGAAAAGGAGGTCCAAGCTAAAGTTGAAAAAGCCCAGGAAGATTTTCGAGAGCTAAATGTACATGGTGATCAGAACAACGTTTTAATCAATTCAAGTCAAAACTTTTTCAACATCAATATTGAAATTCAAGTAAATCCAGTCAATCGGTTGGACACTAGTGTAATAGAACCATCTAAAATGAAATTTTTGATAGAAAAGTATATTATGGATGAACGTGGTAAGCTGAAAGCAAAGGATAAAGATACGATCAATATCCTATTGTCAGATTATGTAAAAACAATGATATGTGACAAGGAACACCCAGAAAACATTCCAGTAAAATACATTTCCAAAAAACCACCTACATACAACATTGTATATGAAAACGAAGATGGAAAAGTTGTAAATATTATAAAAGGATTGCGAGATACGTGCGAACTGCTAAGCGATCCTGTATTGAACGCGCTCAAGAGAAAGCTAAAAGAATGCGTAGTGGAAGTGAAAGACCAAGCGACCTGTAACTTTGATTGCGCGTTGAAAGAGTTGCGCAAAGAACTAAACAAAGAAAACGTAAAGAGAGCATTGTCTTCTGTTCTTCAAAATGATATTTTACACGATATAGAAATGAAATTGTCTGTAACAAAAGTGTCTGGTGAGTATAGTTAATGTTTGTTGGTATTATTCCACAAATGTTGGTATTATCCCACGAATGTTGGTGTTATTCCACAATTAGCAGAATAATAACAAATTGGGAACACTTAAGTGTGTGTGTAGTGTAATTTTAAAAAATTTTATTGTCTGATTAATAGTAAGTGAACTCGTAACAGTTATGAGTATTTCCAACAAAGTAATTGATATCGCCAACTCTTTGGAATTTGTTAATGATTACAATACCGTGGGAATCACCGGAAGCAATGCTCGTATCACCGCCAGTGGTACTGGTAATTTGACAATCTACGCCACCAGTAGCTCCACTAATTCTAGCATCGGAGCAGTCATACTTCAGAACGGTGGTTTGAGCATCAATGCTTCTGCTCTCGCTACTAGCAGCACGGCCGGTGGAGCCTTGACCGTGGCTGGAGGAGCTGCTTTTGCCCAAAATATGTTTGTGGCAGGTGGATTAAGTGCATTAAATAACTCAAATACCATAGGGAATATATTCACCACAGGTGGTAATGTTGGTATCGGAACTAATTCACCTGCTAATACTTTGGATGTTAATGGTACTTTTAGGGTATCAAGTTCTGATACATGGCAATCTACTATGAGTTTGAGGAATACGTCCAACAATCATCAATATAATTTAGCGTTGGGTGGTTCATCAAACGCTACGATTGGGAGCAGGTCCTTTGCCCTATACGATGCAACACAAGACAAGTTTAGAATGATTATCAACTCCGTTGGTAATGTGGGTATCGGTACTGTAAGTCCTGGTTCCGCACTTGATGTCTTAGGTACAGTAAATGCCACACTTTTCACCGGTGGCAATTTGTCAGTAACAAACAGTTCAATTGGTAATGTGGTAACTGTCAATGCAAATGTTACTAATAATTCTGTAACTAATCTAGTAGTTGCGAATCAAACAGTGAGTAACACTACGCTGGTAGCCGTAACTTCAAGTAACGTTCTGGTAACCGGTACCATTAGCACTGCGAACTTGCGTGGAACCGGTGTTTTTGCTACCAATATGGGGGCGAGCGGTACCTCCACAACAACTTTATTGGTAACTGGTTCCAGTACTGTTGGTAGCGTACTAATTTCTGGTGGAGGGTTAGTTGCCAATTTTAATAGCAATACCGTAGGTTCCATCTTCACGACTGGTGGAAACGTAGGTATTGCTAACACCGCACCTAGTTATACACTAGATGTTAGCGGGACATTCCGAGTTAATGGTAGTGGTGTCTCGAGCATCCTGAACAGTACAAATTCAGATGTCATTCAATTACAAAATGCTAACGGTACTGGCAACAGTGCGATTCAAATTCTGGATAATTCCGGTACCACTCGGATGAACATCGGTTATGGTAACACTGGTGGTAATACGGTGTACGCCGGTGTGGGATACTTGTCAGCCAACACCGGTATACCAATCAAATTAATTGCGGGTGGACGCACAGCCGATCCCGTTACTTTGAATGCTAGTGACAACTCCGTCACTATCAACACCACGACCAGTTCGGTTAACCAATATTCTGGTGCCTTAAAAGTGGTTGGTGGCACAGGTATCCAAGAAAATTTATTTGTAGGAGGTAATGCCACAGTTAATTTAGATTTAAATGTCAATGGAGCTATCAATGGTGCTGCGGCCAGTTCAAGTACGTTTGCCTATCTCACCCTTACGGCGACGGAT
>Ga0214923_10000368_pt1 | contig 69784 bp, 61 predicted proteins | sample LL1510_MetaG_FD_177993 | JGI IMG/M metagenome (GOLD analysis project Ga0214923, IMG submission 177993) | Freshwater microbial communities from Lake Lanier, Atlanta, Georgia, United States - LL-1510 | ecosystem: Environmental > Aquatic > Freshwater > Lake | place: USA: Georgia | collected...
ACACACACACACACACACACACACACACACACACACACTTAGCTTACGTAGTAATGCGCAGAGTCGTCTCGGTGATGAACGAACCAACCGCCATTTCCGTTCTTCGAGCGATGGATTTCCGAGTAGAATTCTGGGTTGGTCCATTCATTTCGTTCCTGACTCACTAGGAAATACCGGATACCACCTGTGAGTGGTTGGTTGAAGTGTAGGATTTCGCCTCGTTCGTCATTCTTGATGCGCGAATTCATCATTTCAATCGTCCTGCGGGGAACGATGCGGTGCTGTGCCCAATCCCGGTGACGATCGCTCTCTTCATGCTTTTTCCAGTTTTTGCTTTTTCCATGATAGCCGCAGGCACAGGTCCAGGTAGAGTCTTCGTTTCCATAGGTCCAAGGACCGACTGCGTGTCTGGCGATGAAGGGGCATATTTTCGGGTCGGGATTTCTGTGGTCGAGTTCGTAGGACTCGACGATTTTGAGTGTAGCCTGACGATTGAGGCTGTTTTGTTGTTCTTGGGTAAGTGCGACCCACTGGACTGCGGTCATTCCGCGATGCTCCGGAATCATCCGAGTGACACGGATCCATGTGTTGTAGCCGTATTGCCCCATCGACGCAATTAGGTTGCTGTGGGAGTTTGGGTTGGCACTTGCTCCACCGAACAAAGGAACCGATGCAGCGTAGGAGGGGGGGTGACCCGACTGTACGGCGTGTGCGGGGGGTGCTGCTGCTGCTGCTTGTTGTGGTTGTGGTATTTCACGATGAAGTGCGCCGAGTGCATTCATCGCCTCCAAATACTCACCTTCGGGAATTTTGTCTTGGTTTTCTTCAATCACGCGCATAAGCGCAGCCAAATTCGGATTCACGGACATGTCTCTTATATGTAATCAGGGACGATGTATTCAGGATATTGTAAGAAAAGGATTTCAATTTTTTTACAATACATTACATTCCATTCCATATCATGAAAAAAATCACTTAATGAATGAATTGAATACCATGACGGGGTGTATTTGAACCGGATTTCGGTTTAAAACTGAATAGGGTAGATGACGCCTCTGACGCTGAGACACCCCTAGAGCCTTCGCCGCCGCCACCACCGCCAAAGATTCCGAATGAACCGGAAGTCAGTTCTAATGACCCCCCACCACGAGCCACCGCCGGGACCGCGAAAACCGCCCTCGCCGGAGAAATTAATTGTCCGGTCATTATCTGCGGAATCTGAGAATAGCGATTGGTGCGCATAAAATGGCGGACATCGCGGAGAAGTGAGCTCCATGAATACGTGCGGATTGTGGCTTGGTTTGCGCGGAGAATGGCGAATACGGCGTATGTGAGTGCTCCGGCGAAATCGTTGTTGATATACGCGTCGGCGGATGTTTGCTCGTCACGCGAACCGCTAATCATGAAGACTTCGCCGGCGGTATTGGTATATTTGCCGTTGAAAAAAGCCTTTTGTTGGGTGCGCCACACGGGGGTGCGTGCCGATGGGGGAGAAAGAAGAATACTATAATCTTCGTATTTATACCGAACATCGCACCCGGTGCCGTTATGACAGCAGTCCAAAATAACGTATAGACGCGCACCACGGGGAACCTTATTCACGAGAAGCGTGCGAAGTTCATCGTCGGTGATGATACCGCCGCCCGCCGATACCGGTGCGTTGTAATCTAGGGGACAAAGACACGAGTCGAGACCGGTGACTTCATCGTCGTTGGTATCTCGGACGAGTGAGCCATGACCTGAAAAATGGAATACGGCTTCATCACCGGCGACCATTCCGGCGACAAGGGCGGCCATTCCCGCGAGGATATTTTGGCGGGTGGGGGGCAACGCGGAGGCAGTACCCGCCGCATTTCGATTGCCGTCGGTAAGAAGAGTAATCGCATTGGCGGCATACCCTAAAGTAGAACGCAGATATTGGCTTACATTTACGACATCGTTGTAACAGCCGTTTAGGGTTGCATCGGGGTTATTGTTGTAGTTGATACCTACGAGGAAGGCGGTGCGGCGAGGGGGGCGGGGCGTGATAGCAATAGACATGTTTATTATAATACAATTATATTATAATAAATATATCAATGGATATGCCGTCGCCGTCGATAGACATATATTTGGTTCGTCACGCAGAAAGTTGCTCGAATTTATTAGATGACTCTTCAACTGACCCATTATTATCTACAACCGGAATATTACAGTGTTTTATGTTGCGAGAATACCTTCATTCAAACCCGATAAAATACGATAAGGTATTATCTTCATCGCTTATGAGAACAATAATCACTGCAATGATAACATTATGCTCGATTGATACGCCGAATACGAATGTAATTCATGTGATTCCTTTTGTAAAAACGATAAAAAATGAGTCAGGACGAATTCAAGTGAATTCCGTATCTAACCTTAAAAAAAAGATTAACCGATTCAAAAAATTGTTTTACAAATCCAATAGGCGAATTCATTTTCCGCGAATCGATTATCAATTATTACAAAAATACGAAAACGATACTAGTCATCATGAGTTATCAAGTAAAGAACAGTTTGATGAGTATATATCTCATGTATCATCCTCATCATTGCTCGTGTTTACGCATAAGACGTTTATAATGGAGATGACCCATACAGACAATGCACCGAAAAATACATCGGTTACATTGGTTTCTTCGTATAATAATGATAATGCGTCAATACGGAAGTACTATAATCCGAAACTGTTGCATAGTTCCACTAATAAACGAATCCCCTATACAGCCAGAAAACATACAGTATCCCTTTGCCGTAAAAGAATAGCGCGTAAAAAAATAGGTAATAATATTATGTATAAACCTGTTAATTCTTTTCTAAATGGCGCGATAACACAAAAACGAAAGTATCAATAAACAATTCTATGTGCATAAATGGATAATATTTAATATAAAGAACTAAAATGATATAATATTAGCATCACTAATGATGAAACTTGCATTCATCACCGGAATCACCGGACAGGACGGGTCTTATCTGGCAGAATTGTTATTGGAAAAAAGCTACAAGGTATTCAGTATTGTCCGTAGAACGTCGCAGTTGTTTTCACATAAAAGAATTGAGCACATTCGTGATAAACTTGAATTACGGTATGGAGATATGACAGATACGGCTGGATTATCAAATTATATTCACTCCATCCTTCAAAACCACCCCGATTTTGAAATATTAGAGATATATAATTTGGCCGCGCAATCCCATGTCGCGATTTCATTTGAAATACCGGAATATACTGCCGATGTTGACGCGATTGGAGTATTACGAATATTGGAAATTATAAGAGGATTACCCGAATCAACCCGAAAAAAGATACGATTTTATCAGGCAGGGACAAGTGAAATGTTTGGGGAAGTGAAAGAGACACCGCAAAACGAGAATACACCTTTCAATCCGGTCTCGCCATATGCAGTCGCAAAGGTATATGGTCATTATATTACGAAAGTGTATCGAGAAGGATACGGATTATTTGCGGTGAATGGTATATTATTCAATCATGAAAGTAAGCGTCGAGTCGAGAATTTTGTGACGATGAAAATCGTAAATGGTATCAAGCATATCCTGGATGGGAGACAGGAGTGTATCGAGTTGGGAAATATAGATAGCCAACGAGATTGGGGTCATGCGAAGGATTATGTGTATGGAATGTGGTTGATGCTTCAACAGGATCGCCCGGATGATTATGTACTGGCGTCGGGGAAAACGCATACGATTCGTTCGTTTATAGAGAAGGCGTTTGCGTTCAAAGGAATACAAATAGAGTGGAGTGGTGAAGGGATGGATGAAATCGGTAAGGACGTGAAAGATGGCACGACCCGAGTAAAAATAAGTCCTAAGTATTTCCGTCCTTGTGAAGTCGAGTTTTTATTGGGTGATTCATCTAAAGCGCGCGAAAAGCTGGGATGGACGTTTGAATATGATACCTTGGAAAAGTTGATTGAAGAGATGTTCAGTTAGCTTCGGCTTCGGCTTCGGCCTCGATGTCGGTGTCCGTGACAAACAACCGGTTCATCGCACATACTTCAGGTTTATCATCACTTCGTAATGCCGTAAAGATATGGCGAATGATCGCGTCGTGGCGAACGCGAATGGTATAATCCTGCTGGATAGCGCCACGTCCGATACGACCCATAGATTGAATCGCCTTCTCCTGCGACATCCCCTCTAGGTCTTTTCCGATATATCCATGACAGAACTGATAATTCGTGCCATAGATATAGTCTGTAGCGGTGATAATCAGGTATAGCTTCTGATGTTTCGCAAGCGTCTTCATAATATCGGTGTATTTCTGGTCGGTGGCATTCGTAATGGCGCCGATTCCCATGAGAAGGAGGAGTTTCCAGTGTGAATCGACATTCAGAAGCATAATTTTTCCAACGATTTCATCTTCCACAAATGATGTGAATTCGTTGGAAATCGCCGTACGATCGGTCCATCGCTTCAAATGTTCCAACCGGTTCGGAACGAATAGTTCGTGAAGGGCGGTATATTTCACCGACTTCTTCAATTCTTCAACCTTGATATGAAGGCGTTCAGTTTCCGGATTGACACGTGTATCTGACGTGAATTTGCGGAATTTCTTTTCGTCGTCGGCGCCGCTGGCGGCTTCCTTACTTTCGCCTTCCAGATCTTTAATCAATTTCTCGGTTTTTGCAATATCTTCCAGAATACGCGTATTGAAGTCAATCGTCTGCATAATATCATCCATCACTACGGTTGGTATTTTCGCGATTTGGAGCATGAATGCAGCTACTTTATCCACATGTTCGGTCAAGTAAATTGTAGGTCCATCCGTAAGGGTATGTGCATCACTCGTTGATAAATTGACAACGGATGCAAATTTGGGTTTGCGAACCCCCGCAAGCGTTTCATAAATTCGCGTCCAGTATTTGGGTCTAATATTTTCAAGAAGAAGCAGGTAATATTCCTTGATACTTGTCATGGTAATGTCGGCAATATCACCGAACATATTTTCAGGAAGATACCTCTGAGAGGTTATGGCGAGTCCGCGATTATCATCGGTGTCGGGGTCGTCATCAATTGTCGCCTTTTTCTCGCTGTCGCTGTCGTCGTCGCTGTCGTCCTCGCTGTCGCTGTCGCTGTCGCTGTCGCTGTCATCCTTTTCAACACGCTTCGTAACCAATCCGATAAACCGCAAAATCTCGCGCAGGTCAAAATACCGCATCAAAGTCTTGTATGATTTGCAATGTTCAACGCATTCCAACACGCGTTCATAGTCATCGCCAAACATATAATGTGGGAGTTCGATAAATCCGCTTTGATTCACAATCGGGATCGACTTCTTGAAATCGTGACTAACCACACTATATACTTCCGCCCCCTTGTCGTGAAACTTCACCTTAAAATCCTGAATCACCCCCATGATTTCATCTTCGCGCGGTAATGTTGCAGATGATAACACCACGTTGGGGATCAAGTTGCCGCTCCAGTTTCGATGGATAATCGGATGAAGCGCATGTTCAGGGTAGTCCATCGATATCGTCGGTTCATCCCAATACATAAGAAGTTGATCAAGCGGATGAAACGCCATCATATACCGCATAGCAAGCAGGTACGAACGGATATCGCAAATCATGATTTCAACATTATCACCGATGCTGTTATCCACTTTGCGAATACGTCCGCTGCGTTTGTCGCGGATTGCCTCCTTCGCTGCATAATAATGCAAACGAATATCGTCGATGTTGCTGCATCCAAATGCGAATGCGATGCGCTTCTTCACGGAAATTGCCGCCTTTGCCAACGCCAACCCAACATGTCGTGCAGCACACACGAAGATAATCTTGTATTTTTCTGAGAGACCCAACGGCGAAAGCGTCTTTCCAGTCCCCGTAGGCGCAATATAAAGCACTAGCTTCGCATCAGGTCGTTTTGCAACGGTAAAGAGTTGTTTTTGATGCTCGTATAATTGAAAATCCGCGTATTTGAAGACATTCTCATTTTGTTCGATGAAACGATATGCGCTGCGAAGAAACCCCGCAATTTCAACTTCGCCTTTGAACTCCTCTATAATATAATTTGCAAAATCGATAATATGCGCGTTGATTCCAGCGACCGATTTTTTAAGCATTAATTTGAGAGTATAATAATGCTTCAACCATTCATTTTGACCGACTGTTGTCGTGACGGTCCCCTGTGGGGCGACGCCACTCTTCTTTACTTCTATCATATTATCGATCGTATTCATGATATGATGATCATATGTATCACCAGAGCCACCAAATGTGGTATTCATGTTTTGTATTCTCATCAAATCCACCTTTTTCATTACTTTCTTTGATTTCCCCGTAATTTCAAACCGATTACTTCTAGTATGGAACCCGCCGACCGAAAGGATGCGTTCAACCCGTTTCTTGAAGTATTCATCGAATAGATAATCCTCCATTTCTGGAGTGTGCGTTATTTTTAACCGCGAAATCAACGAAAGATTCGGATTGAATACCATATTGACATCATGAAATCCATCGATGATGAGTTTTAAGATGCGCATTTCTTCTTCTGGTTCCATAATTTCAACACCGTTCCATTCATCTCCGGTGAGTTTGACTTGAATAAGAGTTGATTCTGCTCCGGACGACGACGACATGTATATAATCAAATAGTTACGAATAACCTCAATACATTACTATTTATGTTTTTATTTTATATCAATTTTAGTGATAAAAGTATTATAATAGGGTTCGCGTCCATAAATTGAATTAAATATAACCGTGTAGTGTATATCACCCAGCCAGCCAGCCTCGATCTGTGTTATATCATATGCCTCTTCCTCTTATTGTAAGCTTTGACGGAAATATTGGTTCAGGAAAATCCACGACGTGTTATGAATATGAGCAATATCTTAAAAATGGAATGAAATCTAATGCCACCGGTGATGATGGAGCCGCTGCTGACGCGCCGATTTTACCTACCATTACATCATTTGAAGAAGAGGTGTGTTTTGTAGATGAACCTGTGGCATTATGGAACAATATATGCGACAAGGATGGGGTGAATATCTTGACAAATTTATACAAGGATATTCGTGCAAATGCGTTCAAATTTCAGATGATGGCGTATATCTCGCGCCTTTCTCTGCTTCGTAAAGCGGTTCAAAACCCCAAAATCAAACTTATCATCACTGAGCGAAGCGTAGAAACCGATCGCAACGTATTTGCCAAGATGTTGTATGATACTGGCGATATTTCGCATGATGAGTTCCAGATTTATACGATGTGGTTTGACGAGTTCTTAACGGATGTTCCTTTATCCGGTATGGTATATATAAATGCATCACCAAGTGTATGCATAGAACGCATCGGGAAACGTGCGCGTGCTGGTGAAACGATACAATCTGATTATATCCAACGTTGTCATGACTATCACGAAACATGGATTCGTGCAAAGACCTGTCCTTTGTTGGAATTGCCTGCCGACGAAGACATTATCGGAACTCCTCGTCTTCTTTCAAAGCGGATGGAAAGTATCACCGAGTTTATTCGGGGGCTACTTGCGACGGCGACAGCGGTGTAAACGAATTAAACATTACTATTATTATTATTCAGTACTTATTGAACAATAATATCTTTTTAATCACAGGATTGCTATATAATGCCGGGATGTGATGAAGCTGCATGTCAATTTGTATCAAGTCGTGGATTATTGAAATCGTGTCAGGTGCGCTCCATGAATCCAAAATCCAGTTGTCCGACGGACCTACAGTATATCAAGGATTTTATTGCGGTACAGCACGACCGTCATCATGATAACAAAGACCCACCTGTTTCAATCTATGTATGCTGTAATGCATTCCAGAACTTTATACAGGAATATGCGTCACAGATACAAATTCCATATGTCGTCGTATGCGGTGATGGCGACCTTACGATGTTTCGAGAGACCGTTCCCAATCATCCTAATCAGTTTGTAATGTTTATGTTGAATCCGAACGTTCGTGGTCTTTTCAGTCAGAATATGGATATTCGCGATTGTCGTGTTTTTTTGGAAGAGAAAATAACGAAGCTTTGGAATGCAAATGCGGCCGTATTTAAAACAGAACCTGCACCACAAACAGTAGAAGACATAATTCGAACAACACTCGCAAAACTAAAACAATTCCCTATTGGGTTGGATTATCATACAATTAGTACCAACCCGTTGCATCCTTGGGTAATGAATATCGATATGACGGTATCGTCCGATGGAACATCTCCGCTAGAACAAGAATGCGTTCTTATTCACCAGATTCGCGCGGGAATGAAACCATTTTATCAACGTAAAATCCGTATATACTCAAATGTCATGTTATGCCCCGACCGGTTCAACGACCGCGTAAGCGCGATCAACACGATACCATCTGAATTAATCTCTCAGCAAACGTTTTTTATACCGCGAACACCCACTTGGAAAAGTATGTTGGAATACGCATTCGTATTATCTCCATTTGGGAACGGTATGGATTGTCATCGAACCTGGGAAGCACTCTTATGCGGATGCATTCCAATCGTTCGTTCGTCCGTATTTGATGAACTATTCGAAGGACTTCCTGTTCTTATTGTAGATAAGTGGGAGGATATTTCATTACAATTATTGGTAACAACGTTGGCTCATTTTAAAGACAAACTCGATAAGAATGAATTCCGATATGAAAAACTAGAATTGTCGTATTATACAAAGATGATCAAATCGACCTAGAAAACGTTCCATTTTGAGAGCCTTGTGATACAATAGTCGGTTCTGCCCAGTATACCTTCAACACCAAGTCTCTCGCTGCTTCATTCAGCCACCAATCCGCCGGTAGATTGATTTTCTTAGTTTCGACGAGAGCAGCGCCGGCGGCGGCGACATAGTCACATAGCTTCTTCGCACATCTTTGATGGATAATATAACTATCGGTGCATCGAGCCGCACCATTACCACCCCATGCAGTTTCATGAAGACATTTTGCATAAATATACTGATTGGCCACGAGTTGGTTTCTTGGAATATGTAAATTACAACCATTCCCGATAAATAGCATGTCATAATCCTTCGGCAATTGTGTCATGTATTCCGTTAGTTTCTTCATGAAACCATCCGAAAGAATAACATCATCTTCGAGTACGAGTACCTCTTCATAATTCTCGGATAGCATCAACCGATACAAATAAATATGCTTTAGATGCAAAGATAACTCGGCTCGGCGATTGGCGACATAATCTTTACTGAACTCGGGGCATTCATCGTCGGTGATTGCGTCTTTATCAAATTTCTCGATGAATTCGTAGTCGGTGATACCGTGTTTCTTGAATTGTTCTAAAATGTGTTGTTTTCGGCGCGTAAGTTTTGAATAATGAAGGACGAAGATTTTCATCATGGTTATAATACAAATACGCCGGTATTATTTATATTAGTTCGGCCGACTATGCACCGAATAACCACCGGATGCCCGTCGATAATATATTGCCGCTTTCGTTCATATTCGTATTCTGATGTGGAATATTTATACGAATATCGCTTTCTGTGTCATCTTCTTCCCTCGCCGTCGGCATTCCCGAAGAAGAAGAACCATCTTCAAGATAACCTCCGAAATCGTCTGCGCCTCCTACTCCACCACCCACCGTCATCGCAGCCAACAATACCGACTTTGGGCGATAACGTAGAATATCGATTTCATACCGCGTTATTTTGAAAAGGTCTTTTCCGTATATTTCATGAAGAAGCATCCATTCAAATATACCTCCGGTATAAATATGGACATTCATAAAACCGAGTTTCACTAGTTGTTCGTATTTATGTAATATTGTAATATCGTTTGAATTCTTACCATAAACAATAATCATGATATCGGGCCGCTTCTGTATAACAGTATTTACAACTCTTTCTTCAAAACGTATATCCACCGTAGTTTTGATAAGACAGTGCTGGAGAGATGGCGGAAGTGTATTGATTAACAACGTAGAATGTTGAACATGCGAATTTCGATAAACAACCATTTGGATATCTTCATAGCTCACTTTGGGAATAAGAGAAACCTGATTGCCCATATCTATCTTAAATAATATTCCTAGTAGTTATACTAACAATATTATTTGTTTTTATCTAATTTACGGATTATTATACCAACGGTCATTAGTCAAACGTAATCACAATATCAACGAATTCCTTCTTGATACCTTTCGTTGCAGAGGATGACAACTCTTCACGTTTTTTACGATGTTTGATTTTAGAAGTGGTACTTGTATCGTCGTCGTCGCAGGCGGCGGCCGCTGATGTGTCACATGTCAATTCGCTGGTCTTTATTTCGCATCCATCCACCGTAGCAGACGATGTTTGGTGTGATTTCGCCATCTTGCGCGATGTATTATTGCGAATATTCATATCTGATTCGATAACCGAGTAATTCTCGTGAATATAACGAAGCACCTGATTTTCGATTGCCCATTTGAAGAAATTGAGTTGTCCGAGTGTGGTTTGAATATATGTAGTGCCATTTTTGTGGGGAACGTTGATTCTCTCCCACCTACAAAATGGGTCGAACCGTTTTTTAGAATATGCCCGTAGTTTTAATTTGTAATCAACATACACTTTGAAGCGCTTGGCAGGAGTGCCGCTGTCCTCAAGGTCATACACCGTATAATGCTTCTTGGAATAATTCGTAACAAACCAGTCCATGATTCTGAGAGAAATATTCGTCGTGCCGTTGATTACCGAGAGCATCTTCTCCATATTTTCGCCGCCATTTTCATTATAAAAACGGAGGACCTTATGAAGCAAGAGGTCGTTTTGCGTGTTATAAAGACTGTTGGTGTGCGCGAGATGCGGAACACAAGCGGCAGGGGCAGTGGCAGGGGCAGTAGAGCCAGGTGAAAAGGATGATGTTTGTCGGGGGTCTTTGGGTTGTTGGATGCAGGCCAGCATGTTCGTGTAATAAACATATTAGGTAAGTATTTAAACCACTTTTATGGCTGGTTCATTCATCAACTATGTAATATAAACACATTTCATTAAGGTATTATATATCGTAATCCATTACACGTTATGTCTCTCGAACGTGCCGATTCTATTTCACCAGAGGAAGCCGACCAATATAAAAAAGCAAATTCGATGCTTAAGACATGCTATTCTGAAAGTGGCATTTCAAGCGACGCCGACAGCGAGTCGGGTGCCGAAGAATCTAGTAAGCTCTTCATCGACTTGAAAAAGATGCCTGCGGGGCAATACGAATATTATACCGAGACAGGCACTATTATTAACCAGATGTTGCTTTATATGTATCACACGATTAATAACTTGGTTTTTTTGCCGAGAGGCGAGACCACCGCCGACGCCACAAACCCGATGCCTCTCAAACTCCGCCGCCGTCCCTACAAATACGACAAGGAAGATTTTTGCTATGTCCAGATTGGATACGGCACCTATAAATATACGTACACTGTCCCTGCAACGAAGACCGAACCCGAAACATCCGCCGAGTTTTTCATCACATACCTTCAGGAGGATAAAATCGTTGGAACCGACGATGCGGCGGCGAAGTTTGAATATATAAAAATTCTCACTGATTCGCCGGTCATATTTCACCATTTTTACCGCGAAAGCGACAACTTCCTTGAAAACAACGAAGTCGATACTTCGAAACTCCACGTATATGTTATGTCGAAGTATGGCGAATGGATGCGCTATAACAAAATCCCCTCACGTACCCTAGACACCGTCTATTTTGACGAGAAGTTGAAACAGAAAATGCGTGCAGATATTATCGACTTCTTGAAGAAGGAGAAGGAATACGACGAGTTCGGGATTCCGTATAAGAAGAATTATCTTCTAACTGGCATTCCCGGCAGCGGAAAGACGAGTATTATCAAGGCGATGTGTAAGGAAATCGGGTATAACTTGTGTATCTTTTCGATTAACCACGACACGGATAATAATACCGCCCTCGCTGCTTTCCGTGATATCCCGCCGAAGTCGGTTCTCCTCTTCGAAGACATCGACTGTCTGTTCGAGAAACGCACCGGGACCCAGGAAAACAAGAGCACATTCACGTTCAGCAATCTCCTGAATCTGCTTGACGGCGTCTTTTTCCGCAAGGGGCTTATTTCATTTATTACAACGAATCATCCGGAGAGTTTGGATCACGCGTTATTGCGCCAGGGACGGACAGATATGATTATTCATATGAACTACCCGAAGAAAGTGGATGTCAAGCACCTGTTCCGTGATATGATGCGGAAGGAGGAGATGACGCCGGAGGAAATCGACCGTGAATTTGACAAGTTTTACGAGCACATCAACAAGAAAACGATTACGATGGCAGGGATTGTCGGGTTCCTCTTTCGTTATCGACGAACCTGGCCGGAAAACATTAACGAGCTGCTTGACGCAGATAAGTTCATCAAGGAGGTCACGCGGAATGTGGAGGACAGTAAGTTGTATTCATAAGAATGTAATCATATATCCTTTGAAATGATTCGCCGGTTTTCTCAAGTGAATGATATGAAAACCCTCTGCAGTTCTGTCGTGTTTTTTTGGAATCATCGATTCCGGTGATCTTATGTATTTTACACCGTGCCGACCGGGTTGATGCCCAGGTGCCATTTAATATAGATGATAAAAATTCCACCATGCAATCAATATTTACGCATGGATTATGATTCGCATTTTTTACGATGTGTATCATAATCTCTCCTCGCGTTAATTCATCTATGAATCCGCCGATATGTGACGGAATAATCGTGTCGTCTTCACCAAAGCAAATACTCGTCGGCACTTTTTTATATACATCCATCAGGGTTGTAATCGCGGGTGTATTCCAATAAGAGTAAAACGGGCGTAGTGTAATCAACCTTTGTAATATTCGGTGCCCTTCGTTGGCCGGGTTCGCGAAAAAAGATAACCAAAATTCGGTTATGTCGTCGCCGTCGCCGTCACCACCACCGAACCACCGACCAAGATAAACTAAGATCTCGCGTGAAACAAGTGGAATATGAAACATCGTGGTTGGCAGACCCGCTCTAAAAAACATCCCCCAATAATAACCATATACGCCGAGTGTTGGAAGAATACCTGCAGGGTTCAATAGAATCAACTTCTTTATCGGAAAGCGGTCGGCTACATAAATAGAAAGAAATCCGCCGAGAGAATGCGCTACAAGTATCGTGTTTTCCACAATATTCAACGAGTGGAGTGTATTTCCGATAATGTCGGCATAACGTTGGCATAATTCTTGGTTCGTTTTATACCGATGTTCAGTATCAATATTACCACTTATACCAAACATAGGTAAATCGATCGCTATGCATTTTATGTCTTTTGGTATTGCTTTCATCATGTCAAAAAATGTGATAGAGGAGCTAGCGGTTCCGTGAATGAACACAATAATGTCGGTGTTATCAGAGCACGCCATCGCGTCCTTAATGACGTAGTGTATTTTTACACCAGACACATCGATCAATTCTTCGCGAAAACCATACGTGGATACAACATTCGTCATATGTTCCGCGACATTTTTAATCGTTGGTGGAGAGATTGGTAGCATCCAGAATATCAACGATGATATAACTAACATCAAATAAATAATGCAAATACTCACACATATACAAATCCATACAAATGACCCGATGATATAATCGGTATAACCCATCGTAATGGCGTGGTGTATGATTATCTCCTTTCTATACTATCTTCCGAAAAGTGAATTGCTTGCCCTGACGAAATCTCTCGGAATCCATCGTTCCACGTTTCAAATTACAATCCAAACATGCAATAACTACATTCGTATCATTATGACCGTAGTTATTATCAATTCGGTCCAGCATCCATTATTTCCCTATTCTGTGATATGATGCGTAAGGAGGAAATCGACCGTGAATTTGACAAGTTTTACGAGCACATCAACAAGAAAACGATTACGATGGCAGGAATTGTCGGGTTCCTCTTTCGTTATCAACGAATCTGGCCGGAAAACATTAACGAGCTGCTTAACCTAGATAAGTTCATCAAGGATGTCACTCGGAATGTGGAGGACAGTAAGTTGTATGCATAATGAAATATTCACTTTATTACTTATACATCTGCTGCATTAAAAAGGTGTAACCTTGTTAGTTTTAACCATATCCCTTTGTACATTCACATATGAGTCGCCGTTTGTTGGACTTTTTTCTTGTTTGTTTTACGGGGGGATGTTGATTTATTTCAGCAGCACCAGCACCAGCATCATCATCAACATCATCATCAACATCAACAACATGAATATTATCATCATCATCAGAAATACTTTGTTGTGTACGACTATATACTAAACTTGGCGGGGGAAGAGTGCCAGCTGGATGGCGGGGTAGTGATGCTGATGCTGATTGGGGATATATCGATCGCAATTTTGGAGTAAATAAATTTGGCGGGGGAAGAGTGCCAGCTTGATGGCGGGGTAGTGATGCTAAATGCTTTGGATTTGACTCTGGCCCCAATTCTTGAGTAGGTAATTTTGGCGGGGGTGGCGGTGGTCCATATAGTTTATCACCAAGAAGGTTTCTTACTAATATATTATTACCATGAAAATTACTTCTTTCAAACTTATCTATCTCACCTAACATCGGGTCATTTTCATTAAGACGATTAATAAATTCCATCTTCACACTATCGTCCATATCTTTCCATCCATTCGGTAATGTCCCCCCCACCATCACCTTCCTCTTTTTATTATTCTTCTTACTATTTCTGCTACTCAAATGTTTTTTATGCCGGTATGTCGTTTTTCTGCCACCCTGTTTATTCCGCGCTCGGCCCAGTATAATATCCACTGTACGGGATTTGGGAATTAATCCTCCCCTACCATTCGTTACGGTGAATTGTATTATATCACCAATTGGGCCTTTCGTTAAATCTTTAAACTTTTGCACATTTGTTTGGCGCGTGTCACCAACCTTAATATCTAATCGATTACCATTTATATGCGTGATTACGTCACTTTGATAAAATGATTCTGGAAGAGGGTGCCCCTTCAACTTACTCAATCTAATTCCATTAGGTACAAAAAATAAATTGTCAGTATTTAGACCAATATGGCCATCTTCAGAGGGCCCATCTAGTTGATTACGAGATGATAGGGATCTTATAAGAAGGTTCGGCTGGACTGCACGCGGTTGTGGTGGCGGTGGTCGTTGTCGTGGTCGTTGTTGTGGTCGTTGTTGTGGTCCTTGTGGTGGTCCTTGTGGTGGTGGTGGTAGTAGTGGTGGTAGTGGTGGTGGTTGTTGTAATTGTTGTAATTGCCGGGGTTGTTTCGCATCGGAATCGTGACACAGACAATTCCATTTAGGCTTTTTCTTGAATCGTTGGAATAACCTCACCACACCACCCATCATTATCTTTTTGCGACTTTTATTTTGCTTCGTGTGCGATGCTCTGTTAATGTGTTGTTTTTTATGCTGGTGTTGTGTTTTTCTACCGCTACTGCGAATTTTCCGCCGTCTTTTTGTTATACTTTTCATTCGCATAATTATTATAATATAAAGAGAATATTATTCTATCTTCCGAAAAGTGAATTGCTTGCCCTGACGAAATCTCTCGGAATCCATCGTTCCGCGTTTCAAATTACAATCCAAACATGCAATAACTACATTCATATCATTATGACCGTAGTTATTATCAATTCGGTCCAGCGTCCATTGTCGCCTACACATCGATTCTTTATAGGTTACCTGACAAATCTCTCGACAATAATAACACAAGAGTTCAGATGAGACAAGAAGTTCCACGATCTTATCGGTTGTAATCGAATACCTCGGATCATATATTTCATGATGTTTGTCTTGATAAATATACGCCTTGCGTTTCGTATCAATCTCTCGAAGAATATAAGATAGAACCATATCTGTATTTGCGATGCCCCCCATGATCACAGCGGTTTGGCACTGACCCTGGCCTAGCATCGTTCCGATGGATATGTTTGCAATATGCGCCTTTAATACATCTAGTCCGAGAGATTGGTCCGATGCATAAAAACCATCTGGAAGAACCGCGCGATTTTTCGGCATCTTTCTCTCAATCACCGCATCCGGTTCATCCATTTGTTTCATTTTATCCTGGTTACGCTTTCCTTGTATCTCTATTTTTTTCATCGAATTTACCGCGGAGATACATAATACAACTACTAAATAACATCTGTATCGAACGACGACTCTATCCTTTCGATCCAATATTTCATCGTGAGTTTATCATATCGGAAGGTTCGTTGTGAATATTCCGAGAGAATATGGTCGAGGAAATCTCTCGTGATGTCCGACCACTGATCGATAATTACGACAGGTAAGTCGGCATACAATTCTTCCATTACGGTTGTCGCGGCAGGAGTATCAGATAATCGACGCACGATTACGATACAACCCATCATAAGCGCCTCCCATGTACGGATTGTATCGAGTCCATTTCCGCGCGGGCTAGCGACGAATACGTGCTGAGAATACGCACCCCATGTGTCATAACGGTTGCACGGGGCTTCTTGTATTGACATTAATTCCCTCGGAATGGATTGATATGCCGACAATCTCTCGGAACTACCATTTCCATCCAAATTAAATTGGAAGTTGATATAGATTCGCGGCGAAGATGACGACGACGGCGAATGTCCGCCGTGTCGCTTTGAAAAATGAACGGTTGATTTCCGTAATTGCGAGAGATGCCGGTCTTGGGTGCATGCTGAAGACATCGGAGTATTGGTCCATGATTGTCGTCGGGAAAGAGTCCAGTAATCGATTCCATACGGAATAGGGTTATTTTATTCTCTTGTAATAATCGGTCTCGACAATTCGTTGCAAACCATCGACGAAAAAGCGGCGACGGAACTAGCGTGTCAAAAAACGTTCCAACCACAGCATCAGGAAATGTCATATCATCCATACATGTGATGATGACATAAGGTTTATTTGCCGCATGTATCTGCGGTTGAATATCTCGTTGAAATAGAGAGACGGCATATTCATTTTGCTGAATTACAACGACAAATCTAGAATGTAATTTGATGATGCGAGAGATTTCGGCGTCGTCTTGATGCGGGAAGTACATCGTTCGATGAATAAACCCGGTTTTTGCACCGGGTTGTGACATGGGACCACCGCAAGAATAATGTTCGTAGATTCCACTTATTGAAAAATTATGGATTATTGACATAATGTAATGTAATGTAATGTAATGTAATGTAATGTAATGTAATGTAATGTAATGTAATGTAATGTAATGTAATGTAATGTAATGCGTAAGATTTAGATTACATTCTATAATTTCGAGAGATTTTGTAGAAGGTTACAACTAGACGCATCGATAATCATCAAAAATAAAAGCATCCTTTTTATAATACCATTTATCCTGTTTGGCGTAATCATCGTATTCATCTATGTATAAATATACGATAGGTGTTAAATGGCGCATAGATTCATACCCTATATTCGTATTTTCAAATCCGATGACGTATTTTTCTTGATTATAATACATGTCCGTTGCTTTTGCATAACTCTCTGGATGAGGTTTTGGTTGGAAATATGTCTCTCGTACAGACCATTTCGTAATCTTATTCAATTCCGGAAATACTTCTCGAATAATATTGGTTGTCTCACTACTACTATTTGTAACAACAACCGCATTTATTGTATCTGGATTTGCTTCTATAAATCTCAACATATCAAGCGCGTTTTTTGTAGGGGTAACGTACAGTGCAGCGTAAATCTTGAAGGCTGCCAACTTTTCATTTCGTATATCCGAGAGAATTCGTTCCATTTGAACCAAGTCTTGATTTGCCAATTCCGCTGCAACATTCTCCAAGTAGATATGGATACTATGGTAATTGATATATTTATTCCAGTCGCTGTATGACATAAATGGTATTCCACGGTTTCGAAAAACATCAAGATAACTGCGATAATGTGCATAAGATGTATGAACGAGGGTTCCATCTAAGTCAAACATAATGAAGTAAGTATTCGGACGTTTTACAGAATCTCCCTCTGACACCCCGATTTTGGGATGTTTGAAACGAGAGAATATATGAGGTATCGTCTCTGAAAATGTATGCGTAAAAAAATTATGGATATTATATCGTGCGTCAAACAGTTGTGTATCATATGGTTGTCGATCAACGACACAGCCATTTGATGTGGGATATGGACGTCGCCGCTGTACAATATGCTGATGAGGTAATTCCATATACTCCGCAAAAGACTTCATCATTTGGTAGTTTGTGAAACAGTTATCTGGATTATAAAAATGATATACTCCACTGAATTTCGGTGTTTCTCGCGCGATACCGCCTCTGATATCGCATGTTTCGATGGCGATAGTCGCGACAACACGAATAAAAATGCATAAATCCGGAATATAAACCGGGCGCCGAATAGAATAGTCATCTTCCCATTTGGTCGTCGTTATTCCTTGTGCATTCCGCAAATCCATTATACATTTTGACAATACAGTCACCTCATTTTCATAAAGAGACAACGCTTGATTACTACTATAAAGGACCGGTGTTCGAATAATACAGTAATTCGGTGCAGCGGCGGACGACGAAGACAGACATGTCGCTAAAGAAACCGGTGGTGCATAATTCTGCTGAACCCGATATTCTGACATGAGTTTGGTTATTCCATAATTTTGAAGAGGATTTACTGGCGAGCTTGGAAAATAAGGCGGCGATGACCCGTCAAATACATTATCTGTAGATAAATGTATAAAGTAAATTCCCTCTTTCGCGCATAATGATGACATCATATCTACCGCATCTACATTTATGCGCATTAGTTCATTCCATTCCTTATCGCAAAGAGATCTCTCGACGACTAGAAATACACATACTAACCATCGATGTTTATTCTCGGTGAAAAAGTCAGAAACCTCATATGTGTTCGTAAAATCTACGCGGAACATATTCTCTCGTTCGCAAAATGCAGAGTCTTTGCAAGTATGATACGTCCCGTCATATCGGATATTCTCTCGATCAAATAATTCACACAGGTCACGCCCTACCAGTCCTGAAGCACCACAAATTAGTATAGACATACAGGTTATCTATCTATAAATCCTAAATAAAAAGTGGTTATATTTATCATTATATTATCAACGATTGTTTATCTTTTTTATGACTAGTTTGGGTCCCGACCGACCCTGTATTTTTCTCAGTCCGCGCGCATACCACAACGGCGTCTCACGCAGTTTCGCCCATTTCGCAATCCGGCGCTTAGGTTCGGACAAATAATAACTCCGGTAGGATGCAACCGCGTCGTAGATATCGGCGCCGTGGCTTGTTCCTGTCGGTGCTGCTGCGCAGGTAGCCGTTGCGGCCATACGAACCTTGAATTCATCCGGCATCGCAAGTGCAAATGGGGTCATAATTCCTGCGACTTTCACGCGTTCGAATGCCGTCGCTGGGGGAATATTCTGGCGCAAATACTGTGCGACGTTGTATGACTTGTGCTGTTTGTGGGTGGGATGTCCGTATCTGTACTTCCATTCGGCGTGCATGGCGTCGATGAGGTCGAGTGTCCAAACAAAGTTGGCTTGGGCCGCACGGCACCAAATCGTCACCGGGTGGTTCTTGTGTGCGATTTTATAAACACAGGGGTCGCAACCACCCGGTCGGTCGCCGACCAGCAATCTCTGAGTTGTGCATAACATCTGTACCGCTTCCAGAATGATTTTGGCGATATGTTTGTCCATCATATATTCCGCGATTTTGGCCGGGTCGAGTGAGAGAATGAATATATTCATCGTGTAGCGTGTGTCTGTTGTCTGTCTGCAGGAGTGCCTGTGTGTCTGTCGATTTACATCACATAAATTTCAATTTTATTGTTATTTAGGATACGTCATGAAAACAATATAAATCTATTTTCTCTGGTTATATCATAAAATGCCTTTGAACCCTCTTTCCCTTTCCGCCTCTGCTGCCTCTGCCGTCGCCCACAAGGCTCGTATTTCCGGTTCTGTTACTGGAAATGTGAATTTCTCCTTTGGTCGCCCATCTGCGAAGTCCACTTACCAGTCGAACGGCTATACGATGAACTCTAACGGTTATTTGGCCAATCCCAGTCGCGCCGCTCAAGTCGCCGCCAACAACGCCGGCGCTCTTACCCGCGCCGAGGCGTCCTCTATGGGTCTGCCTCTTGGTGGCCGTCGTTAATTCGAGTGAATACGTAATCGATTTATTATATCATGTATTCGTTACATGATATAAAAGTAAAATATTGTAATATATCATAAAATGTCTTTGAATCCCTTCACCTCCGCTTCCGCTTCCGCTACCCGCTGTGTTGCCACCGCCGATTGCGTCTTTGCGTCCGATGCACCTTCTGCTAAGTTGTCTTTCAACATTAGCGCATTCAACGGTAATACGACGAACTTTAACAAATGCGCTCCCCCTCCCAGTTCGAAATTGTCCGCTGTACCCGTTCAACCCCAAGAAGGTCCATCGTTCTCGACCGGTAATAAGAGAATCGGAACGGGCATGATGATGCCTATGTAACTTGTTTATAGTGCGTTATTACTTTATGAATATAATTCGTCAAATCCATAATATACGAAAAACGACTTTAAGTCATCTTTGTATATTATGTATATCAAAATAACATGCCTCGTAAAGCATCTTCCGTAACTGCTCCTACCCCCGCTGCCGATGCCGTACCGGCCGTACCTGCCGCACCTGCTACACCCGCACCTGCATCGGAACACGACGATGCAGCTCTCAAAAACATTAATTACAAGAACATGCTTCTTACCGGCAACTACGGTATGTTGAAACCAGATATTGTGACAAATCCAAACATCGACGATATTCTTGAAAACGAGAAGAATGCGAGTAAAAGCGATCCGTGGAATAAACTGGATAAGTCGGCGAAATTCGGGAAACTGAAGGAATTCGCCGCACGTCACGGAAAGAAAGAAAATCATACGGAGCAAGAAATCACCGCTCTTTACCAGTTTCTTGTCAGTGCTCTTGAACAGAAGAAACTTATGCGCGCGAAGGATGTTGTTTATGACAAGGCATCTGGTGAAATAACCAGTATTCCATGTCTCATTTATCATGCAGGGTTTAAAAAATTCACGCTTAAAAGATGTGAAAAGCGTCAATCTACTTTGAAATCTCTCGCACCAGCGACTAGTATGTCGAAGAAGAGGAAGTTGGGTCTTGAAGACGGGAATGCGTCTGCTTCTGCTTCTGCGTCTGCTTCTGCTTCTGCTTCTGCCTCTGCCTTAGATTCTTAATTCCGCCTCTTACGTCTCTGCGTTAGACGTTTCTTCACAGTAAGATTTCTCCGATTTGATTTCTTACCGTGTCTTATTTTGCTGCCGCCGCCACCACCTCGCGCAACCTTAAAACTGCACCGTGGACCACAAACCGGTTTCATCAGCTTGTGCGTAATCTCATCCTCGTTGTCTAATATAATATCTACCATATTTCTGTAAAACAATCTAAACTTATTTCGATTCTTTCGTAATTCCGCGAATGTAAACCACTTGATTTCCGCCTTTTCAAGAAGACCATTGTGCGGATTCTTCTTCGCTCCTGGCAGATATTTCTCGAAGAACCGGTAATTGTTCGAGTAATATTCTTCTAATTTCTCGTCATAATCGGTTTTAAATACAATCGTAGTATATTCATGAAATTTCAGCTCGGCTATTTTACGCCGAACCGCGACCTTTTTCATAACACTCTGCGAACCCAGTAGTCCATTCAGTTCTTCACTTCCTTCTCTCGAAGCAGCATCCAGCAAGGACTCATTCGGCTTTGTCCCTCCGCCAAAATCTGCCCAACCTGGCGTATCGTTGAGTTCATTCTCTCGTCCAAACAATAAGTAAATCACGCCTTTATGAACAGCAGCGGGCAATAATCCGGCCCCAACCATCGATAGTATCGAGAGTATCGAGAGTATATAATAATGAATTACTACTATACTCAGATATAATATTAGTAGGGTATAAAATTGAAACTATCACGTTGTTTATGAATATAAACGCAATTCTATTATTTATGTATTTATATGGAGTATGAGTTCTAATCATCATGCTAAAATCGTGGATCATCAGTATTACAGACCTATTAACGGAAGCGACAGCGACGCCACAATCACAGACGACGACGACGACGACGACAACGACAACGACGCCCCCGCCGCACCATATTCAATACTTCCGTCCGATGAAGACCGAGAGACAATTATCAACGACGCGCTTGATGAACTGGCCGACGTTGCGCGAGAGAATATACTGGAATTCAAACGTGAGGACTTCAATACAGAAGAAGTCGTTGGAACATGGGTTGACAGCTATTTGTGCCAATACTTCTCGGAAATAAACGGTCACATGTCAAACTTCTCGTCCGCCACCGAAGCCGAAGCGGATGCATTAAATGACGTGACCGATGCATATATTCGCGGGTTATATGATGAAATCACCGAGAGATTTTACGAGGAAATCGCCCCGCCTCGTGTATCGCCAGCGACACACCCTGTTATTCGCGACGCCGATGCAGTCGATTGTTTCACCGAGCAAATCCGGATCTTGCGCGAAAAACCGCAACCAGAGCAACGTACGCCGGAATGGTACTCCCAGCGCAATAATCTCATCACCGCAAGTGCGGCGTCTAAGGCATTCGGAACCCAAGCATCGGTGAATCAACTTATCTATGAAAAATGCAAGAAATATTGCGCGAGCGAAGAAGACGGAGGCGGGGGCGGCGGAAGCACCGGTCCGATGCAAGGTTCTGTGAATTCGCCGCTTCACTGGGGCCAACGCTATGAACCTGTCACTGTAATGGTCTATGAATACCGTAATCGCACCAAACTCGGTGAATTCGGGTGTATTCAGCATGATACGTACCCGTTTATCGGTGCGTCTCCTGACGGAATCAATATCGACCCTACATCAGCCATCTTCGGCCGGATGGTGGAGATTAAGAATATCTTTAACCGAGAGATTACAGGACAACCGAAAGAAGAATATTGGATTCAAACCCAGATTCAAATGGAAGTGTGTGGGCTGGACGAATGCGATTTCGTAGAGACCCGATTCAAAGAATATGACGGCGAGGAAGAGTATAAATCTGCTACCGACGCCAACGAGAAAGGTGTGATCCTATGGTTTCAATCCGCGCCAGCACTGACACAACAGGGTTGTGTATCGCAACCGATACAGTTGTACGAATACGCCCCGATTGGTGCGACGGTAGCGGAATATGAGAAATGGGAAGCCGAGATGTTTGCAAAACATGAGCGCCTGAGAAGTATTTGGGTGCGAACGATTTACTGGTATCTTGATGAATACAGTTGTGTTCTTGTGCGTAGGAATCGACTTTGGTTTGAGGAAGCTGTGAAAGTGCTTCAAACTGTATGGACGACGATTGAAGAAGAGCGACAGACCGGGTATGAACATCGCGCACCGAAACGAAAACCGGCGGCGGCGGGGGTGGCGTCACACTCGGGTAGCAGCAGTGGCGGCGGTGGCGGAGAATTCTTCAAAATCGTTAAACTGAATAATGCGATTATACCGCCGACGACGACGACAACAACGACGAATACACGACCAGAAGCAGATAATGTTGCACTGACGTCCAAGACCGCCGAATTCACCGCGACAAATATGGCAACATTAATGTTAATTAACGATATCAATACATATAAAAAACATAGTGTGAAACGCCCATCGGATGTCCTAATCAATTGCTTCAAGATAGATGACTTAGAAATAGATGAAAGTAAAGTAAAACAATAAAAATGGATGTGGATCGAATATATTTTTATTGTTTATATTACGCCGACCCAGCAGCATAAAACCCAATCCTGCGCTGAGGGTGGTCCAAAGGTAGCGGGTCAGGCACTTTATACTCGGCCGGTGTCTTCGGCGAGTATAATGCACCACACATCCCCGCAGGCATACACGAACCATTATCGGGCGTAACCCAATCACGCACATTATTTGTAGCTTGGTCATAATTGCTAAGATTCGCGGCAACGGGGTAGAGCGTCGAATTATTTTCAGAGTTATTCTCTCGAAGAACGACTCCATAACCGGTTGTCTTCTTCGGATATTCTGGATACAAAAGCGGTTCATCTACTTCGCGTGGATATTCACCGGACGGAACACGGTCGGCGCTGAATCCTTCTCTTTGTTTTTTGTCGGCATCACCGGTGATTGCACTAAAATCATGTATCGCATCCATAAGCGGCCCTGCGACCACCACCGCCACGATGAGTAAAAATAAAGCTAGGTATTCATTACAGTATTTCATTCCCGAATAGATATTAAACCAAATGAATGTATATATTATACAAAAGAAGATAAGATGTCCGCGTCGGCCTCCGCGTCAGCTTCAGAAGACATGCACGTCCTTAAACGGAATGGCGAACGAGAGATTGTTGCATTCGACAAAATCCTTGCCCGCCTAAAGACACTCGGTCAGGATGCCGGTATTACAGGCGTGAATTATACAACCCTCGTCATTAAAATCATCGACCAATTGTATGATGGAATACCAACAACGAAAATCGACGAACTCACGGCCCAGCAGTGCGCGATGATGGCGGTTCAGCACCCGGATTATGGCACACTTGCGTCCTATATTATTATTTCCAACGCACATAAGAATATTCCTGGCGGATTTTATCAAGCGATGCGCCAATTATACGAATTCCGTGACGCCAACGACAAACATGTTCCGATTATTAGTAAGCAGGTATGGGATTTTCTACATGAAATTGTAGATACACCAAGAAATGGCTCTGGCCCAGGTCCATATCTGGTTCATGAAGCACTCGAACAGATGATTATGCATCAACGAGATTATTTCATCGATTATTTCGGTTTCAAGACTCTCGAACGGTCATATTTGATGCGATGTAACGGAACGATTGTAGAACGACCACAACATATGTGGATGCGTGTTGCACTTGGTATTCACAGCCAGCGCACCGACACACTAACCGTATATGAAACACTCGTGTATATCCAGAATACGTATGACGCGATGTCGAATAAATACATGACGCATGCGACACCAACACTATTTAACGCGGCAACCCCCCGTCCTCAATTGAGCTCGTGCTATCTCATCGCGATGGAAAACGATAGCATCGACGGGATTTTTGATACACTTAAAGATTGTGCTAAAATATCGAAACATGCGGGTGGTATCGGGCTTCATATTCATAATATTCGTGCATCGGGGTCGCATATCCGCGGAACAAATGGTTCATCCAACGGTATCATACCTATGCTTCGTGTATATAACAATACAGCACGGTATATCGACCAGGGAGGGCGACGCAACGGGAGTTTCGCGATTTACCTGGAACCATGGCATCCTGATATCGAGGATTTCCTGGAAATGAAGAAGAACCACGGCGATGAAGAGATGAAAGGGCGCGATCTGTTTTATGCGTTATGGGTGCCGGACCTCTTCATGGAGCGTGTGCGTGGGGGTGGAGGCGGTGTCTCTGACATGTGGTCCTATTTCTGCCCGGATGAATGTCCCGGTCTCGCAGATGTATATGGGGACGAATTCCGCGAACTATACGAAAGATATGAACGTGAAGGCCGCGCGAGGAAGCAGGTCAAAGCCCGGGATCTTTGGTTGAAAATCCTTGACAGCCAGATGGAGACAGGAACACCTTATATTCTTTTTAAGGACGCAGCGAATAAGAAGTCTAATCAGAAAAATGTCGGCACGATTAAGAGCAGTAACCTATGTACCGAAATCATGGAATATTCGGATGAGAATGAGACAGCGGTGTGTAATTTGGCGAGTATTGCATTGAATAGGTTCGTCGGAGCCTCCGGGTTCGCCGTCGCCTCCGGCTCCGACGCTATCTCCTCCGTCGCTTCCGACCACTCCGTCACCTCCGGCTCCTCCGTAGTCTCTGGCTCATCCGTCGCATCCGGGAGAGAATCCGGCGCAACCAATTCTCTCCCCGTCCCCATCCCCGTCCCCGAATCGAGCGGAGCTAGCGCCGTTGGGGGGCGCACCCCCCTGGACTTCGCCGAGCTTGAACGCGTCACCGCCCTCATCGTAGATAATCTGAACCAAATCATCGATATTAATTATTACCCAACAACTAAAACGCGAACGAGCAATCTGCGCCATCGTCCTATTGGAATCGGTGTGCAAGGACTCGCGGATGTCTTTATGATGATGAATATTCCATTCCACAGTGAAGAAGCCAAAATCCTGAATCGAGAGATTTTTGAAACGATTTATTTTGCAGCACTTCAGGCGTCGATGACCCTCGCTGCACGCCATGGCGCCTATGAGACGTTCAAAGGTTCGCCTGCATCACAAGGTATTCTTCAATTTGACATGTGGGGTGTTGATCCTACCGCCGAATCATATCCTGCACCAAAATATCGCACACGACAATATGATTGGAAAACGTTGAAAGGCAAAATCCAACTGTATGGATTGCGAAACTCGCTGCTCTTGGCGCCGATGCCTACCGCAAGCACATCCCAAATCCTGGGAAATAACGAATGCTTTGAACCGATAACTAGTAATATATACACTCGCCGCACCCTAGCAGGCGAATTCATTATGGTGAATCGGTATCTTATCCGCGACCTTATCTCGCTTGGATTATGGAACGAACGCGTGAAAACGAATATTATTGCGAATCAGGGGAGCGTGCAATATATCGATGGATTGTCTGATGCGCTTAAACTCAAATACAAGACGGTATGGGAGATGCCGATGCGGCATATTATTGATATGGCGGCTGATCGCGGGGCATTTATTTGTCAGAGCCAGAGTATGAACTTGTGGGTAGAAGAACCAAATTACAATATTCTGACATCGATGCTCTTTTATGCCTGGAATAAAGGACTGAAAACGGGTGTTTATTACTTGCGAAGGAAGGCGAAACACCAGGCACAACAATTCACGGTGGAACCGGAGAAGGCGGGGGGTGGGGGAGCGGCGGGAGGAGACGAAGATGACATTTGTGAATTCTGCTCCGCATAATCGTCACTCTCTGAGTGACGGAGTTCTGCTCCTCGTGAAATAAATTGAAATTTTTTTCCGTATTTGCAGTATCGTATCAAAGTACCAACGATGCTTCGCAACTCACCATCATTCAAGGATTTCTTTACACAGACAATCGTTCAAGACACCGCCGCCGCCGCCGACAAAGAGTCCCGTAATCGCGAATACTACGATCCTGTGCGCGAATGGACAACCCGAAATAATTTCCGATTCCCTCCGCCGCTGTGTATTCAAGAACAGCAATCCGAAAATAACGACCGGGATGGTGTAATTTATGATAGACTCCACGTCATCCACGAAGTCCCGCGCATGAATACATCACTTTACTGTTTGCTTTCACAATATAACCCATGGCTAGATTGTGAAATGACACGCGAAAAACGCGCATTCTTGAAACCGCGACCAGGCGAAATGTGCTGTGCGATATATTCGTCATCGCAACCTGTTCCCAATTTCTTCCGGAATGAAACAGTAATGGATATCGTGAATTTATACTTATGGCCGCTTCTTCACTCCCGCGGAGATGATGTCATCGCATGTCGTACATTTGCAGACTGGCGGCGTCTTTTCGCACGGACAATACCTCTCGCCTTTCCAGATTATGATTATTGGGTTTCTATTGCTCACTCTACGTCATCGTCACCGTCGTCAGCTGCGCGTTTCATCCCTATCTCCGACCAACGCCGAACCGCGCGAATTTTGAAATATATGACACCTGCACGCGTACTCTATCTCCTCACTACTCGCGCGAATTTATGGCCATATGGTCAAACGACACCACCATCGACACGGTCTTCACGAAACAGCGGTCTATGTTCCATCAAACCAAAAATAAAAGAATACTCTGACAAAATGATGATCGAGTGGTTGGTGAGCGCGGATTTCCTTCGTAAAATGAAACGGGTTCATATTTATTTCACACCATTAATAACTTCAGTAGCAAGTTCAATCGCGTATTCGGGTGCATTAGCATCTGCATCAGTATCGGTATATGACACAGATGAATGTGATGAATAATACTACAGTTAGTGAGGGTAATGACGAGTATATCGTGTATGCTTACTGCTACGATTATTTTATTTATAAATACGACGATTGGTTTTTCGTATTTTTATTATTTTACGCGTTCGACGACCTCCCTTTTTTGCCGACGGAGGAGGAGGCTGTGTGCATCGTATTATATGAGATGGGTTAATCGCTTCTGGACTAATATGTGGTGGTAGATGAACATGACATCCATAAAAATCAATACGTTGAATATCATCAGGACTACGTGGTGTTTTATAAACAAGATTTGTTTGCAATTCTCCTTTATGTGTATTTTTTAGAATTAAAACCGTAGTTGGTGGAATACTAATATCCCCTAGGATACTTCGATTACCTTTAGTTGCTTCTCCGGCCGCTATGACCAACTCACTAGTTGGATTTTCGGTATTATCTATTAAAAAGAATAGGTCGGTTTTGTTACGAAACCGCGGTTTTAATGCATAATGATCAATTAGCCTACCTTCATGAGCACCTTTAAATGTAAAATATACACCTTTTCCATTCATCGTTCGTAATGTAGTTGCGGTGCGACGGTCACATCTTTCACTAGCAACATCTAGATGTGACCATACCGCAACACATACGATTTGATAACCCGCCAATTTTGCTTTATTCATAGCATAATGTATTGCCATTTTTGAACCACCAGTTGTATCAATAATAATATCATCACGGTTTCTTATTAATCTATCGACGACGGCGTATATAATATGTCTTTGATCTATTCCTTTTCCTTTCCCCCATATTTCTTCCTTATCAGGCATTTGTTGAAACATCGCATCAGCGTACATTACGGGTTCGTCTACATCCAGGTCAGAAGCATTTGTTACAAAATTCATTTTAACAGATGATTTTCCTACAGACGCCCCGCCAATTAAAATTACCATTCTAGGTGCTCTTTTTCGTTTGGCATTCAGAGTCATCATTTCAACATCAGAGACGCCCAAATCCGGATTTTCCTTATAATTAAAATACCCAAAATACTTCATATCTGGATCTTCTGGACGCGGGGTTAAATTAATACTATGTCCAGCAAATGGCTTATTTCCGTCGCGAATCCTTTTCAACCATTCTTGGTGTTTAGACCTTGCAATCTCGGTATTTCGACGAAAATGACTAATAAAGATGTCAAGATATTCTTTACTAAACCATCTTTTCACCTCAGCTGATATTTTTTTTGGGTCTATACTAGGTGAATCTGGTGAAGGGACATCGTCACCGTATGTTTTTTCCCAATCGTGTATTTGCCAATCTTCAGCTTCTTCGCCGCCTCTAACTGATGCAGATTGAGAAGCACCCCTGGGAGGAGATTTTCTTGAAGTCAAAGACCGAATATGTGATTTATTTGTTTCCGGTTCATCATCACTACCAGACTCGGTTGCAGCAGCAGCAGTAGCAGACGCTCTACTAGCAGTAGCAGAGAACCGTTTGGGACGACTAGATAGCGTAGCATCAGGGTCAGCCTCTTTCTCTTCAGCAGACGCCGGCGCAGGTTCCGGTGTTTTTTTTACTGATTTTGGAGGCATATATATCCTTTATATAATTACAATAAAAAAATATATTACATCGCCAGGTGATGGTAACTAAATCTACTGTTCCGTCATCTTCACATAACACTTCAAGCATACATCCACATCAACCTTTGCGTTGTGAAGCCCCTCCGGTGCTGGTGCGTCGGCTCCGAAAAGCGAGTAATAAAGCTCAACGAGCTTCGGGTATTTCAGCGAGGTCCGTCCGTCATCCCACGTCTTGACCAACTTACAAATTGGCGTTCCTTCCTTCATCGTGCAATATTCCACAGAAGGGAACACGGTGTGAAACATCCTGGCTCGGTAAAACTCAACGAGAAGCATATTCTTGTCGAACTCCAGATTGTGTGCGACCATCTTACCGCACCGATTGGCGGCATGCTTGAAATCAAACAGCGCGACTTCGATAGGGACTCCGCGAGCGCGCGACACCTCGCTCGTGATTCCGTGGATCGCCGTTGATTCAGGTGAAATCGGAATATGAGTTCCGAGAGATATAATATTGTCTTTTTCTTCTTCAACTTGCTTGGTTTCATCGTTGTATATCGCCCAACTCAATTGAACGATGTGCGGCCATTTGTCAGTATGATTCGTCGGGGTATTTCGGGGAGGGAGGCCGGTTGTCTCGGTATCAAAGATGAGAATGCGCATCGTAGTCTGTCTATTGTCAATATAAAGAAACACAAGGATTGCTTTATATTAGAATTTTAATATCAATTTTATCGGACTCGCGTCGCTTCATTCGTTCCACTCGTTCAGCTCGTTCCACTCGTTCCGCTCATTCCGCTCCGCTCGGTTTTTGCCGGATATAATGTTCGGGGTTGCGCTCAGGATTTCATTTCATTATCTGCGGAGAGAACTCACCGCACCTACTATGGCAGCAGCTGGCTGAAGACCCGGAATAAAAGTAGCTGCAACAGGGAGAACCCGGTTGGCAATTGGAAGAGCCTTCTTAATCGCAGGAAGAACCTTCTTGGAGAGCCAGCTCTTCTGGTCAGGCGCGGTGGCGGAAAAAGAGAGTGGAGCGTCCATTTTCAAAGAGGTGTTATACTATAGCGCTGGATTAGAATGTTTATATTCATTACGAACACAGCGCATTTCCGAATGCAACCACCGCGAGAATACCCAGCACAAGACCCGCATGATAATTATACTGCATCGTGCGATATACCTTCAGCCACGCCTGCGTTTCTTCGCCGGACTTCAGATGAAGCACCATCCAGTCGCTCTTCGGCGAGAGAATATAGTAGAAATAATTCACGCTAAATGTGACGGCCGCAACCATACACAGGAGCCCACCACGCGACCCGGTCCCAGCACTGCCGAGAAAATACTTACGGCAGCATACTAGGAGTATCATCGCCAGGATGAAACCAAGAAACAGTCCCATAAAATAAATACCCTGTCTCTCGCGGGTGATGTCCGCATACCGGCGTTGATTGTCCGGTGATAATTTCGCGACGAATTCTTGGATGACCCCGCCGGAACGATGAGAGAACGCACAACAGTAAACATTCGCGACGATGAAAATGAAGGCGATAGCGCAAGAAATGGCACAGACCATGTTTGTAGGACGGGTGGGTGTGATGAGGATTCTATACAATATATACCGACAAAAATAAAATTGAAATCTTTTCATGAATATCAAATACTATATCGCAGAATGACAATCATCACTACCTCCTCCTCCTCCAGAATAACCTCGGCATCGAAGCCAGCTGGTTTGAATCCGGCGTCATTTATGGTGTTGCTTTCAAATATCCAAGACAATCTCAACGAGTATCAAGCCAGGGTCCTCGAAATGGAACAAGAACTCAGGACAGTTCAAATCGAAAACAACCTGCTCCGAAATCATATTCGGGGATTGACCACGATGAAATAAAATTGAAATACATATATCGCGTTATTAAATAAACTACCGTTCCATCCACACCGTCAAATGTCATCGTCGATCGTTGCAACTGCCGCATCTGCTATGAAATCAAGCATCCAAGACTTATTACGCGTATTACAATCCAAGGTAACCGAAATGGAGGGCGAAATTGCCGCACTAAAGGCCGAGAATGCTCGCCTGAAAAAATATGAAATACAGATCAACGCTATGAAGTATGGCCAAATTCAACAAAGCACTCCGATCCCTGGCGGGTTTATGGGGTATGGCGGGAGCGAATGGAGCACAAACGCGATGGACAACATGTAGATTACCAATCGTTATTGCAGACCGTCCTTTGCTATGCAAACTGCTTGTCCGCAGTGATGCAGACCGTCCTTTGCTATGCAAAGGACTTATCCACGAGGTGGATCACAGTTCATTACACGAACTGCTTACAGATTCCATACGACCTCCTGTGCCACTGTGTAATCCCATGCTCGCGTATGCCGTCAATATGTTTTTTTGCACCATATCCCTTATTTCCGCGCAAAGAATACATTTCATCCAGTACCGGATGTTGGTCGCATAATTTTTCAATATAGTCGTCACGTGCGACCTTGGCGAGGATCGACGCCGCTGCAATACATGCATACGTATTATCACCGCCTTCAACGCAAACGTGCATATATGTGTCGATCTGGTCCATCTCTTCATTATATTTCCCAAGTGGAATAAAGTCATTCCCATCGATGAGAAGAAGGTAGTCCTCTGTGGTCGGTCTCGGTTTATCCAGTTGTTCCATATCTTCGATATGTGCATCGATCAGGGTATTTATCGACTTTCGCATACATTGAAGCGTCGCACGCCGAATATTCAGCGAGTCGATAACATCGGCTTCCTCATATGAAATCGCCCACGCAACGGCGTGTTGCTTGATATAGTCGCTTACCTCTCGGATCTTCTTTTCAGAATGGAACTTCTTGCTATCTTTTAGAAGAGAGAAGTCAAACGCGGGTGCATCTGATGCGTCCGACACAGAAGGATGAGGAAGTATTACCGCACCGGTATAAACACGTCCAAATAACGGCCCGCGTCCGGCTTCATCCACGCCGACTTCGTATTTATGTATCAGGGCCGCCGACCCTGCAGCGTCGGCATCGGCATCGACTGGCGCGGGCACGGAATATGATGTCGAGAGAATTGTCGTATTTGCACCTCGAGGTTGCCTGGGTTTCTTTGTAAGGATGACTCCGCTATGTTCCGTACTTTGTGGTTCCATGATTCGTGTTCTTTTCTTTTACATACAAACCATTATTTTTCATTCAATTCTTTATTCGAAAACTTTTTATGTCTCACATGAAAAACTTTTTGTATGTATATAGTATCAATAGTATCGAGATATAATGCAACTCACCAAAGTTCATCTATTACTTATTCTAATCTTCTCGTTGATTCTTGCATCCAGTTTAGGCAACTACATTCGTGATGGATTTACAACGACCAGACCGTCTGATATTCCGGATCCTCTGAAGCCGATTGCGACAAAAGATCTTGCGTCTAATACGAAACTCCCCACCAATACCAAATATGACCCGAGCATCAACGATGGAATCAGCGCATCATCTCTCGGCGCGCCTATTTCGGCTTTATCCCCCAGCACATTTCCGATGAATCTTCCAGCAGGCATTCCAGGGATGAATAGTGTTGCCGGTAACGACCAGGCCGGAAAGGGGGGGTCTACAGACGGTTCAACGGGTTCCGATGGACACAAATGCCCTCCCTGCCCCGCTTGCGCGAGATGCCCTGAACCTGCATTTGAATGCAAGAAGGTGCCGAATTATTCCAGGTCGGAGGATATTAATGCCCCGAGGCCTATTATGGCAGATTTTAGCCAGTTTGGAATGTAATGAAATGGAATGGAATCCAATAAAAAAGTGTTAGTTTTTATTGGATTTATAGCACAGGCGACCGGCGAGCAAGTGAGCATGCATTATCCGCGCGCGGGAAGGTCGTCGTCATCATCTGCGTCGACATTTTGATTTGGAATGTGGTGATTGATGTAGTAATTGTATTCATTGATATTGTTTTGTGCGTAAGCGTTGGCGTAAGCATAAGCGTCGGCGGCCCATACGTCGGCGGCGTCATCTTCGTCGTTCTCAAAGCCGAAATTCTCTCGGTAGATCGCAGCAAGGTCATGAACAGGAGGAGGAGGGGGAATCGCAACGGCGTCGGCGTCGGCATCCAGTTCAGGTTCAACATCTGCACAGTAGTGCCATTCGTGTTCGTCGTCCGCATTCGGATTGACGATGTAATAGAGATCGCTGTCGTCGTCATTTTCCGGAGCGACATACGAAAACCGCGTCGTGTTGAAATTCTGAGTGAAGCAACCATGGAGCAGATCCATCGCCTCATCGTCGTCCGCCAAGAAATCCAGCAATTGATACTGGGTTGCCTGTGACACGAGTGCTTGGTCGTTGACGTCAAACATCCTGCCGACGGTTTGATGCATATTGCTTCCTTCACCAAACTCCATTTGTATCACATGCCCATCGTGGAAATGGCGGTGTGGAATGAGATGGATGATGAAGACTGCAAGATGGACGCCTGGGCGATAATTCTCTTGCATCAAAAGCGACACTTCCATTTGTCCCGCAAAACGAACAGTATTGGTTTCATGTTGCGCCCACTCAAGAGACGCATCAACGTATTCGCGGAGTGCCGGTTGAAGGATTTCATTCCCGAAAAGCTGATTCCAGCGTTCATAACTAGCCATCTGAATCGAGCGTATGTGGTGAATGCGGTGTCCAGCGCGATATCCGTCGGTATTGTTGATCATCTGGCGGCGTTGTTGTCTGCGTTCTCTTACCTGAATGCGGTGGTTCCATTCATCGGTGATGCGACCATATTCGTTCATTCCATTTTCTTCACGGTCTCGGGGGTCGTGCACGGGGTTCTGGTTCTGGGCCATCGTATCGTATGTATCGTTCGTAAGTGTGTCTGAGGTAGAAGCTCTGTTATATGGCTTCTTGATAAAAAAAGCATTTCAATTTTTTCTCATGGAATAGAAAAATCGTGCATCAGCATCCAATTTTTTCTCATGGAATAGAAAAATCGTGCATCAGCATCCAATTTTTTCTCATGGAATAGAAAAATCGTGCATGTGCATGAGCATCAGCATCCAATTTTTCTATTTCATCATGTCATTTATTTTCGTTTACGACGCGAACAGACCACCACCCATCCATCCGCCGCTTCTGCTGCTGCTTCGGTTGCGGCCGCAGCGGTGCGACGTTCCGTATATGCCCGAGTAGCTGATGTAATCATCGGTGTCGTCCCCTGACGCCGTCCTGCGCGAATATTCTCCAATGTATCGTAAAGTGGCGAATAGTTACGAACATTTCGTATCGAAGGGGGTAAACGCGGAATGCCACTATCGTCGGCGACAGCGCGTGCAGTTCGCGGTATGTGCTCGCGATACTTGACTCGTAACTCGCCGAAGAGGGGGTGGCGTGACGGAATATGGTTGGCGCAACTTGTCATCGACGTTGTCAAGTATTTCATTCCGTGTTTTGGCGCCATTTCTGCGGTCAGCATCCGAGGTTCAATCGCAGCAAACGACAGAAATGCGGCTGTGAGTCCGTCGTTGGATAGACGCACCAACGTGTGCCTGGCGGTTTTCACGAACTTAGCGTAGCTTTGACTAGCGCTGTCAAATAAATGAACGATGTCATAATTGTATAATTGCGGAACAATAGCGCTCACGGCGCAAATATCGGCACTAACGAAGAAGCGTCCCGTGTCAAATGTTTCTTCGTTGATGTCGCCTCGGTTTTCTTCAAAATTATGATGTATTTTCATAACCTGATTACAGTAACGCCAATATGCGCGCATCAACTGTGTGAATTTGGGGTCGCTGCGAATCGTCTGAAGACTGACGAACCCGTGCTTGTATTGCCTTACGGCGTGAAGCAGACGGTCGATTTGCGCGGTGTAGGTTTCAAGGAGCTCGGTTTTGGTAGCCGCCACGCTTTCGGGGCTCACATCGGCCGATGTAAAATTCGCCATTACGCGAGAGTTATCATTACCGACAATCTTCGACATCGACAACGATGCAATAACACGCGGCAGGTCTCGGTAATACCGATTCCCAATCAAGAACTCGCATGCAAGTGCTGAATGGATGTATTTCGCGGTCAGTTCTGCGCGTGTTTTCGCGGTTTTTATGGTATGTGCGCGGGCGCCGGCGACACCAGTCCATCGCGCGATAAGAAGACCCGCCAGCCCGGACATCGACACAAGGTGGTGCTTTTGATACGCGGATATAGTGGTGAAGTGGGTCTCGCGGCGGGTATCGTGGGCGTGGGCGGCGGCGGTGGTGGTGGTAGTAGTGTATCGTTTGCGACACACCACGGCGTCATCGCGCGTAATGAGTTCGCGCGTGGAATCGAGCGACGCACAAACGAGTGCATGGTGGCGCGGGAATGATTTGTTGATTTGTATATGAGGATTTTGTTTGGGGTTGGCTGATGACATATTTTCGTGGAGGTAGAAATCCTCGATAGCGGTGGCGGCAGCGGGGGCAGACCTGGAGGAGGAAGGAATATTCCAAATGTGATACATATCATTACCTAGTGGGTGAGAGTATTCCGTCGTAGGAGCGGGACCGGGAGCGGGAGCGGAAGAAGTAGTTGATTTCATCGTAATTTCTGGTAGAGAAGCGGGGGCACTACCATTTGGATGAGATCAATAAAAAGATTTCAATTTTTCTGGGAGGAAAAATCATTCGAAGAATAAATTTTTTTACTTGCGACCAGCTTTGCGTGAAGAAGAACGACGCGATTTACGACGGGATTGTCGTTTATTTTTCTTGGATTTTTGTTTTTTGGTGGTGGCTTTACGGCGGGCAGTGCGCTTTCCACCATCCAACCTCGCCCCATTCCCTTTTGCCACACCCCCGTTCCCTTTTGCCACACCCCCATTCCTTTTTCCCACACCACCTGTTTCTTTTGGGGGTTTAGGCACCTCTAACGTACCCGTATGTATGGCACCTCCCGGACCAAACGGAGAAGCGCGTGCATTCATTTCTGCTAATCTTATGCCAGTAAGCAGGTGTTCTCCTTCACCCGGTTCCTGTTGCTGTTTAGCATCATCAGCAGCAGCAGAATCCATCATTCCAATTACCTCTCCATTGGATCCTAACATTGGTTGAGGTTCCTGCCGAGAATCATGAGGTTGCTTAAAAACGTCCCTCCTATCAGGACTTTCTGAAGCGGTGTACGGCGCAACGCGCAGGCTATCATCCACGTCCCGCCTACCCGCTTTAAATTCTGGGCCAATGCCATATCTGCCGATTAGCTCAGCCTCATACTTTTTAAACTTTGCTTCTGTTAGGTCGTGGTCCTCATCTAATAATCCAAGTCTTAGCAAAATATAGTTAATAAATTCATCATCTTTTAGATCTTGAAACTCATCCGTATCTAATAACCCGTTCAACACATCTCGGGCACGACTTAATGTCATACTATCAATGAAAGGGTGGCGAGATGCCATGGCATTTGCTAAATGGCCTATAGTCGAATTGAGACTTTCGGCGGATCGGCTACAGAAGCCATGTATATGAGCTGGCGCGTCTTTCATATCCCTGCCCATATCAACCGCGCTTGCAACATGCGTACATACTCCCTCACCAAATACCTGAAATACACGTTTTGCTACACCAGCAAGATCCCACCATCCAAGGATGGGTGTCCTTTCTCCGAATACTACGGTCATTATATGAAGTCTGCTTCTCGGTCTCACACTAAGTAATGTATCTCTGAGCCGCAAATCGGGGTTTCTTGGCAGATTTGCATCTATAAACCGAGCCAGATGCCAACCAGTACCAACCGCCAATGCTGGCGACTCCAATGCTGCTTCTGCGACTACTCCGGTTGCTTCAGTCAACATAGATGCTGCTGATGTCGCAAATGAGGCTAATGTAGGATTTATTTTTGCTGCTGCAATGCAAACAGCACCTGTAAAAGCACCTTTAAGAAGGTCTTGTAGAGTTAATGCCTGTAATAAAGTGCCAATATTATCTCCAAAACCTTTATCGGTTGCAGAAGTTGTAATAATACAAGTCATTGCTATTATTTTTCTTCTACGTCGGTCCATTTCTAAATCTCCAGGTGGTATGGGTTTTTCGGCGATCATTTGTGCTAATAATTCTTGACATAGTTTTTTTAATGCCGCTACCTCCTTCGTCAATTTTTTCAAAGACTCTCCCTGTTTTTCCACATGTTCTGATTCGATTTCTGCTGTAATTAATGGAATCACTTCATTAAAAAAGAACGCTTCAACTTGGTCTTTTTGTGCACCTCCCAAACCCGAAAACACAACGGGCTTAATTTCAGCACATCTCTGTAATAATTCAGAAGCACCCACAATTAGTCTAAGTTCTTCTTCAGTATAATCTATACCATGCATCAACTCGTGCGCTTTCTGCATCACAGGTCTATCACCTGGCGAACGCTTATTAATTCGGTTCATCAAATCTTGAATACTTTTTAACGTTTTAACTTTCATGTCAGTAATCCGTTTACGGAATTGTTCAGAACCATTTTCGGGTATATGATTTAACCTTACAAGTAATCTACGGAGCTCTGTTAATTGTCCTTCGATTAACTGATCCGCGTTGGCTGCATGTTCATTATATTGAGCAATCGCGTCGTTCATTTTGTCTATCTCAATATCAAGAGATCCAATTTGTTCTTCTATCGACGGCGGCGGCGGCCTTTTCGCCGACCTTGTCCTGTCCAAAGACATATTGTCTATTAAAATTTAACTGATATATGACAAATATTTATATATAATCACAATAAAATATATTTACGTAATCTCCCTCTTCTTAATACACTGGTCATCCACGCTAAACGTCGGCACCTTCACTTCTTGCGGAACAATCGAAATCACACACTTCGCCTTCTTCCCGTATAATGGCTCCGTACATCCTTTTTCGTGTTTGGCGCCCTTCTTCCTCGTGTCTGTTCGGTTCTTATAAAACTCCTTAAAGTTAAACACCTTCGGTGCATCCTGCGTACAACGCGATCGAAAATGTTCATATCTCTCGCGCACATCGCAGTATGACAATCCCGAATTCTTCCCGAGCATCTTATTCACCGTTTCATGGAGATCATAAACAAAACGCGAAAAAGTATCTCGACTTTCCATATGACACATTTTCAGCGGCCGTGTTGCTAAATTATTCGTCAAATTCATCCGGCAATATTTACAAGGAAGAACATTCCTTAAATTCAGTATAAAATCCATATAATGCCTCTTTTGGTCATCGGTCGGTGTGACCGGATAATTGAAACTCATCGTGTGCATGAAGTGCCACATACTCGGACCCCATACCGTCGTAAGCATTCCATCTCCGCTATGAAAATCCTTCTTGGTAAATGCTCTCACTTTTTTCGTCCGTTGATGCGGAATTAATTGCGTTATGGCGGGTCTTTTGCTGCCCCTCCCCCTGCCCCTGGTGCCGTCGCCACCGCTCAACAACTTCGCACGATTTGACACCGATGACGAAGACACACGTCTCCGCCCGAGTTTTCGTTTGCGCGTTTTTGACATATAATTTAAACGTACGCAATTATATTATATTATACAAATATTAAAATTTAGTGTGATGGAAGAAATCCCGCAACAAAAGTGGTTTATTACATTTGGAGGACCGACAGAGGATTATCACTCGGCGGTCACTCGGATATGTCGCGAGGCTAACGAAATTGGAGCATTCGACCATATTATCGGATACACCGAAAAAGATCTGATGAATGACGAGGCGTTTTGGAATAAACACAAGGATTTCATAGTAGCGAACAAAAATAACGGATATGGTTATTGGATATGGAAGTCCTATCTTACAAAAAAAACGTTGGAGAAGATAAACGATAATGATATTCTGGTGTATGCCGACGCGGGTTGCCAAATAAATCCACACGGAAAACCACGCTTATTTGAATACTTCGATATCGTGAATAAAAGCAAATTCGCCAACTTTTCATTTCAAATACCACCATATTTAGAAAAAATATGGACGAAAATGGATATTATACAATATTATGACGCAAATCAACATCATGTTACTGAAACCGGGCAACTTATCGGAGGTATATATATTTTAAGAAAATGCAAACACACCATCGATCTAATTGACCACTGGTATGAAGGAGCATGTAATTATCATTTACTAGATGATTCGCCAAGTTTTATTCCAAATGATGTGTCATTCCATAGATCCAGACACGACCAGAGTTTATTTTCGGTTCTTCGCAAAAAATACGGGACCGAGAACTCGGAATTTGACGAGTCGTGGTTTGGACCTAATTGGTCTGTTTTGGGTAATTGTTATCCATTCTGGGCCGTAAGAATGAAATATTAAAATTTTCCATTATAAATAGTAGGTCATATATATATCAATCATCAATTTCATCATGTCAATCCTTGAAGATCCGACAAATTACATCGTGCAATATAGCGAAAAGACCAAATATTCCTGTGTGCTGTTAGGTGTATCTTTACTTCTAGTCATTATATTTTTCATTAGCCCATTTTCGGTATCATCTGGTTCGATATCATCATGGATTATGAAGCTGATTGTTGTATGTATGCTGCTTGGTACTTCTGCGATTTTGTTTAATGCTGTAAAGCCAGTATTCGACACAAAAGGTATTATTGAAACCGATTTATTCCCCGATCTTAAATATAATTTCTTTATCACATCCGGATTTATTCTTCTTATTATGGTTTTAGGTATAGTTGTTATACGACTGTAATTCGTCAAATGGGCGACTATAATGCGGCGGTTTGATTAAAACCGCCGGATTCCCGTTCATCACCCGAATCATTTCTTGAAAATACAATCTGTCGCTGATATAATCATCTCTGCGGATATTTAGTAAAGCGCCTGTCTTTTTATCGCGAAAAATCATTCGTCAAATCCGGTATGTGTATTGTATATAACATACATGAAATCATTTCATATTGTTTTTATTCATGTATTCGTAAGAACGAATGTATTCGTAAGAACGAATGTATTCGTTCATTATAGATATTAAACATCCATGTATTATAATATAACTATACAATAGTAAAAATGGAGAAATCTTCATCAGCGTCATCTTTATCAGCATCGGCGTCGTCGGCGTTGTCTTCCATTAGTTCTGCGCTTTCCGCCAATTCCAAAAATATAGTTATCGCGCTTGTTATTATTGCGGCAATCGGCGGTATCCTTTATTACATCATCAAGAATGATATGGTTCCGGGGCTGAATAAGTTCTTTAGTAACGCACAGGGTGTCACTCCGGCACCTGACGGTATTGGCGCCACTGATGACAAGGTCGCCCAACTCTTTCTCTTTAAAGTTGATTGGTGTCCTCATTGCAAGAAGGCCAAGCCGGTTTTTGACGAAGTCGAGAAAGAACTCAACGGGCGTCAAATCAACGGTTACACCGTGACATTCAAGACGGTCGATTGTGAAGCGGAACCCGACATGGCTGATAAATTCAAGATTGACGGGTATCCAACCATCAAACTTGTGAAGGATGGACAGGTTATTGAATATGATGCAAAACCCGAGAAAGATAAGATTCTGGAATTTCTCAACACAGTATTATAATAACGACAACAACGTCATATGTCTAAGCTAGACCATTGTCATGTCGGTATTATGAATTTCAAATGACGTATTATCGCTTGAATTAGGTATGGTGGTGTCTGTGTCGGCGTCGGCGTATACATCAGGAACCGTCAGTGTCTCAGTAGCAGGCTCAGTAACCGGCAAAGGAACTAAATTTTTAGATGAAGTTGGTTCTATTGGTTGTGTGAGCTGCGATTCATGAAAATTCCGACGATACGAGAGAAATACGTTGGCGAATGTTTCTCCTCGCAGGACTAATTCGCGTCGATAATTCTCGTCTTTGACCCAATTCATCCAATCCTGAGATGCAAATACTTTAGATACACAAACTACTTCATTCGGTATCGCTTTCGTCGGCCGGTTTTCAAATAAGTTTCCCTTGATCTGGTTGAAAAATGTGCTAACAAACTGTAATACAGATGACTTCTCGGTCAAATTCGCAGGTTTTCGTTCCCAAAGCATCTTTATGCCGAGTATTTCAGAGATATTACATTTCTGGTCATTAAAACATTCATTCACCGGATAGTCGTTAATAATACCACCGTCAATATAGCAGCATCCGTCGCGATATATCGGTGTAAATCCAAACGGATAACAGCAACTCATATAACACGCTTCCACTAATGATTGGGTCGGGTGTGTCTTATAACTGAAATCGACGACCTGGAACTTATTCATTTCTGTCACCATAAAATGAACCTCCATGCCGGTTCTATCATAAAACTCCTGAAATGTTATATTTACAGGGATATCCTTTCCTTGTAATGCCGGACGAAGTGTCTCGGTGAATTCTTTTAATCCGTATAAACCATGATTGTTGTATAACCGAAATACGTAATCCAGTTTATTCTTGGCGTCGGAAAAGGCCGACGACGACGATGACGACGACGAGTGTTCCGTTGCATCGCTATTGGTTGCCGATGTCGATACGAATATTTTTTCCCATGGTCGTTTGATAAGATAATCATCCATAACTGACCAATCATATTGTAATGCAAGAATAATCGCAATATATGAACCAATTGACGACGCATAAATCGATTTGATATTTTTGAAATCCCAGACACCTTTCAAATTTAATGTGCGAAGAATACTATACATCATGTGTCCAGCTGGACCGCCTGAAGATATAACGAGATGTTTGATGGTAGATTCGGTCGTTGTCATTTTATAGTCATACTAATTAGTTACGTTTAATATCATTCCATTCGATTCCATTCCATTCGTGATACGCGTTAGTCAAACCTCCATTATTTTCTACTGTGATTACATACACACGCACGTAATGGATGACTTATTCAAATTTTCCGGTGATAATATCGAAAACGTCGAAAAAATCAATTTAGATGAGTTATACGAAAAAAAACAGGAACAAGACAAAAATAAACTTTTCACCTATAACAAAATACTCACGAGGATACACGAAAAAATCAAACTGACATCACGTCAAAAATGTAATCAGCAGTTCTGTTGGTTTGTCGTTCCGGAAATTATACTCGGTGTAGCGAATTATGACCACGCAGGTTGTATTGCATATATCGTAGATAAATTACAAGAAAATAATTTTATTGTCCGTTATACACATCCAAACCTCCTGTTGATTTCATGGATTCATTACGTGCCGAATTATGTCCGCACCGAATTCAAGAAAAAGACCGGAACCGCAATCGATGAATATGGACGCCCGATATTATATGACGAAGAGGGCAAGGTCATAAAATACAACGACGGGAAAGGTGGTGCCGTTACCGGTCCTGGTGCTGCAATACCACGTACGCCAGAAGACGCAAATGCTTTATTATACAATCAGCGCAACGATCCATCTGCACCGGGTGGAGCAGGTGCGTCGGCGGGTGGCCCAGGAGCCGACAAGAAGGAATACAAGCAAACTGATACGTATCGACCAACCGGCAATTTGGTATATAACCAGGAATATTTTCAAAAGTTGGAAAATAGGTTACAGTAGCGGAAGAGAATGGAGTATAGTATTATGAAATAATGGATGTGGTAATCATAGGTTGTGATTGCCGGTCAATCGTTTTTCCCTGATTCATAGATGCTTCATACTGAGTATCCAAAGATGACAATTGAAATTTGATATTATCCGTTGTTTCTCTATCAAACCGTTCTTTATCTAAATAAGGTCTCGCAATAGAATTCGTTTTCTTTAAGTAGAATAAACACGCCTGTTTCGATTTATCGTCATACACACCCTTCTCGTACATCTTTCTAGTTAGGTCTCTAAATATACTCGAAATCTCTGAACTTTTGTCACTTAATACTCTTTGTATGATATCCGATGTATTTTTTTCATCTCGCAAATTCGTACTGTCCCATTTAATACTCTCAAGTTCTGACTTTTCTTTTTCGGGAGATTGTTGCTGCCCTTCTTTTGCAAGTTTTTGCTCCATTTCTACTTGCATTAACTCACTATTCGCTTGAATTTTTTGAAGGATTTTAAATCCTTTTAAAAATCTTTGATAACTATCTGCGTACAATCGAACAATACGGGTTCGCGCGTCGTTGATAATAACCTGTAAATCTGCATCCGTCAAGTTCGGATTAATGAAGAAGTCATATTTCAAATTCAACTTGAAGAACTCGCGCGCATATTCATCATCTCGTTCAAAACCTTCATAACGACGTACCTGCGATTTATACCACGATTCTTCTATTTCGCGCAATTCATCCTCACTCTTTTTCATCGTTATAAATACGCGGTCTAATAAACCAACAATACCTTTCCTTTGTTTTGAGGTATATGCCATCATTTCCTTGATGTGTTGAACGTATTCAACGAACCCTGAATCACTCCGTAATTCATTTGTCACTTTTATTTTCAGATTTTTATTTTGAGGCTCGCTGCACCATTTCTTTATTTCTTCGTTGTCATTCACATACTTGGCAACATCCGTAAATGTCTCGATTTCAGGTCCGGGTTCCTTTCCGCCGGTAACTATACGATACAACTCTCGCACATCATTCCGGTATATCTTTTCTTTCATAACTGCAGTCATCGCAATAAATTGCGGGGATTTCGGATTTACACTGGATGATTGATGAAAGATATCATAATAAAGTTCTTCCAACATCGCAAAAATAGACGGCTTGATTTTAGTTTCGGTCGCGGATGAACCCGTTATCGTAAGTGGCGTAATTTTATTTTGTTCTATATCTCGCTGCAAGTTACAGATTCCTTCGCCCGGTGTCAAGTCTTGAACGATTTCGCCGAATTTCAATATACTCGCCATTTTATTTTTCATGTCGGCCTGTTTTTTTGCAAACCCAGACATGTTCGATGTTTCATAAAGCAATTTGTCTTTCGAAGACGCTGTCCGTCCTTCTAATAAACTAAATGTAAGCATATCATAGAAATTATCAGGACCGGTTCGTCGTGTATTTTCGTAATTGTAGGGCCGCATCGTCGACATAATCGCGTTGAATAGATTCCCGATTTGAACATAAAACCGTGCAAGACCTACACACATTTGTCTCTTTCTAAATTCATTCGGTTCGTCTAATTTGCTTTCCTTCAGAATTTCCGGGTTTGTATTTACAAGAAGTGCACGATCCATCGCGTTAAATGTCTCATATTTCTCGGAAAACAATTTATGACGGCGGTCCATATATGAAATCAATCGAAATGGCAGACGATTCAGAACCTCGCTTGTAATGATAATCAGCTTCTCGCATTTACCACTGTCAGACAAAGACGAATTGAATTTTACTTCTTTCAATATGATGCGCTGGGCATATAAATCTAATTTCAAGGCCATTTTTTCGGTGTCTTCTATATCAACAGACGAACTCGATAGTTTGTTACCCATCGTTATTCACAACAACGTTATTGTTATATCAATAGATAATAGTTGATGCCCGCCGACGAATATGGATAAAATTGAACAAATAAATGAATATAAAGATATAAATATATGTTTTATTTAAAGAGTGAATAACACACACATCACGCGTATTACCATATAATTTCGTTCTAATGCTTTCAAATTTGAATTCGTGTCATGGGGTGTTTATTCCTACTCCTATCATAGCCAACGGCGGCGCAGGTGGTGTCGGTAGTGTTTCGTCGAGTACAAGACATTATCGTTCTCATTGGCATTATAATAATCATTCTACCCATAATGAAACAAAACGAAACAAACGACCCCTCATAAATGATAGTATATGGACAAAAATAGAAGAAGATTTCACACCGGAATTACTTGAAGAACAAAAACTGTACAATATTCCTGAAACAGTTCAGCAATCGCCAAAGCAGACATCATCGCACATGATTGACGAAGCCGACGACAGTTCGAGTCACAACAACGAGATCGACGCACTTGTTCCTGCAAAAAAGATGTCGGCATTATTCATCAAACCCGAAACCGATGTGGAATGTCTCTATCGTAAATCCGGTATTCGAGAGAAATGTGAAGTGTGTGCCAGCGACGTAGTTCTCACTGATGACGGGTTTCTCACGTGTAAAAACCCCTCATGCAGTATTCTCTACAAGGATGAATCTCTCGACCAAAGCGCGGAATGGCGATATTACGGCGCGGATGACAATCAAAACAGCGACCCAACCCGATGTGGTATGCCCGTAAATCCACTTCTCAAAGAATCGTCTTATGGATGCAAAGTTATCTGTGAGGGCGGTTCGTATTCACAGGATATGATGAAGATCCGCCGTTATACCGAGTGGCAATCTATGCCATATCGTGAGAAGGCTCAATATGATATGTTCCAAAAAATTACTATCTTCGCGCAAAACAAGGGGATTTCCAAGATGATTATTGACGAGGCGCTCCGCGTTCATAAACGCATTTCCGAGCATAAAACATTCCGCAGTCTCAACCGCGATGGTGTAGTCGGTGCATCCATTTATATCGCCTGCAAAATACACAACTGCCCACGCACACCCAAAGAAATCGCAACTATCTTCAACCTAGATAATACCAGCGCGACGAAAGGCTGTAAGAATGCGGTGAGTATCATCAACGAACTTGAATCCAATTTAGACAATTCCGAGAAAACGAACTTCTGTAAAACGAAGCCGGAAGCATTCATCGAGAGATATTGTAGCCGCCTATCCATCAACGACGAACTCACCAAAGTATGTCAATTCATCGCGGTCATGATTGAAAAACAAAACCTTATTCCGGAAAATACACCCCACAGTATCGCATCCGGCATTATCTATTTCGTCGCATGCATGTGTCATCTCCCCATCACGAAAAAGGATGTGAATCGTATTAGCGATATGAGCGAGGTTACCATCAATAAGTGCTATAAGAAGCTATATGATATGCGTGACAAACTGATTCCGAAAATGATTATTGCAAAATATGCGCCTACCACGACCGCGGCACCATAAAATTGAAATGATTTTGTAAATATATAATCAATCGCAAACACCAGCATCCAGAAATAAAATGAGATCCACCAAAACCGTCGAAATCATTACTCGGGCCAGAACAAACGTTTTCTCCGCTAGAGCATTCGCCAAAGCCGAGCAAATTGAAACGTGTGATTCGTCTCGGAATCGAACAATGTGGAACCAACTCAAGGCTAATGTAGTAGTATCATTACGCGCGCCGATCCGAACTGAAAAATAAGACAAATAAATGATAAATGATCGTAGTAATATCACATTTTTCTTATATTATGATATTATACCGATTATCATAATATTATTATATGGAACCAGAACCAACGCCGTCTTCTGACGTCAAGACGGTGCCAAAATACGTATTCATCGTTCCATATCGCGATCGCGAACCGCATCGTGTTTTCTTCAATACTTACATCTATAAGGTGATGGAAGATGTTCCTCCCGAAGATTGGATGTTTTATTTCGTGCATCAAAATGACAAACGTCCATTTAATCGCGGTGCAATGAAGAATATCGGGTTTTTAGCATTAAAGACAGCGTACCCCAACGATTACAAGAACATCATTTTCATTTTTAATGATGTAGATACGTTGCCATATGATAAAAACGTATTGAATTATCATACGGAGTATGGTGTCATCAAACACTTCTACGGATTTCACTTCGCACTTGGCGGCATATTTTCGATTCGTGGCGTCGATTTCGAGAGAATTAACGGATTTCCCAACTACTGGGCATGGGGCGGTGAAGATAACCTTATTCACGAACGTGCAAAACAGTTTGGACTTACGATCGACCGAAGCAATTTTTTTACGATTGGAAATATGAAAATTCTCCAATTTGCCGATGGTCTTAAACGTTTGATTTGCCGCGATGAATTGGCGACATCAATCATGCCGAATAATTTGGACGGATTATCTAAATTAACGAATGTGACATCTGTCATTTATAATGATACACACATGATTGATGTTACTTCGTTTGATACTTACATCGATTATTCACAACTTCATTTTGAAGAACAGTCTCTCGATAAAGTAAGTAAAATTCGCGTATCACCGCTGAATGCTATGCGTAATATAAAACAATTACAACGCGATTATACCGTTGATATAGCGAAACGGGTTCATCCAGTTCAACTACAGAATCCTGCACCAACGCGTAAAATAGAAGGTAGTGGTGTAAATACTGTGAATGTTCCAATAAATAATACCAATTTACCTTTTACGATGAATCGCGATATGATGATGAACCGACGTAATACTGGATTAATTATGTCACATGACCGACCAGTTGTAAGCGAACAAGATAGACTTAATGCGATTGCAGCGGCAGCGGTGGCTACGGCGGCTGAAAAATCTGGAACATCGCATCGTGTATATAAAAATGTCAAACAAAACGCCGACATCATAATACCATTACAAAGACCGAATACTTCGGTGGGTTTGCAAGGACATAAACAATTTGGAATGCGGGCGATGTTTATGTAGGGGGGTTCCGCCCCCCAACGGCGGGAGGGGGGTTCCGCCCCCCAACGGCGGGAGCTACGCTCTATTTTGACCTACGGTATAAAACCCGAGGTCCCGCAGCCGTAAGACTTGACCAGCGAAGCGCAACGAGTAAATATAGACGGCGGAGTTCTATCAACATCTATCCACAACACCACACACGTCCGCCGTCTATATTTACTCGTTGCGCTTCGCTGGTCAAGTCTTACGGCTGCGGGACCTCGGGTTTTATACCGTTAGTCTATGGAGCGTAGCTCCCGCCGTGGGGGGCGGAACCCCCGTTGGTCTATCGAGCGTAGCTCCCGCCGTGGGGGGGCGGAACCCCCTTAGAAGTCCGCGTTGAATTCAAACACAGTATCCGCCACTTTCTTCTCAGCCAGCGCATATTCACCCACCCGGCGCTCAAAAAAGTTCGTCTTCCCCGCAAGACTTATCATTTCCATAAAATCAAACGGATTCGTCGCATTATAGATTTTGTCGTAACCAAGCTGTAAAACCAGGCGGTCGGCAACAAACTCGATATACTGACACATTAATTTGGCGTTCATACCAATCAAACGGCACGGCAACGCCTCAGAGATGAACTCCTTCTCGATTTCCACCGCATCACGCACAATCTCATAGATACGATGACGCTGAATCTTCTTCACCATCTTCGTGTATAACAAGACCGCAAACTCAGTATGAAGCGCCTCATCACGAGAGATTAGTTCATTACTGAATGTTAAACCAGGCATTAACCCGCGCTTCTTCATCCAGTAAATCGAGCAAAATGCACCAGAGAAGAAAATCCCTTCAACACATGCAAACGCGACCAAACGGGTCTGAAACGTGCTACGTTTATCACCAATCCATTTCAGAGCCCAATCCGCCTTCTTCTTGATACACGGAAATGTCTGGATCGCGTTGAATAAACGGTCCTTTTCTGTCGTGTCTTTGATATATGTATCGATAAGGATACTATACATTTGCGAATGAATATTCTCCATCGCGATCTGAAACCCATAGAAAGCCCGGGCTTCCGCCAACTGAACCTCCGTCATAAAACGCTGTGCAAGATTCTCCATGACAATCCCATCACTCGCTGCAAAAAATGCAAGAATCATCGAGATGAAATATCTCTCGTCGTTGTTCAACGAATTCCAGTGCGCGACATCCTTCGTAAGATCGACTTCCTCCGCGCGCCAGAAACAATCAACCTGTTTTTTATACATATTCCAAATTGTGGCATCCTTAATCGGAAATAACACAAACCGATTTTGGTCTTCTTCAAGAAGAGGCTCTACCGGCTGCGACTTCACAGCAGCGGGTGATGTAACAATTTCATTACTAATGACTGACATGATTACGATTACGATAAATGGTGCGGATAATAATGATTATAACAGGTAAATGTAATACTCAATAACGGTTTAATAGGTTTTCCTAAAGTAAGGGATAGTCGGTGGATATTATAGACGGATATAAAAAAGAATTCTGGGATGGTAATATCTATAATAAACTGCGAATCCACGCTCATTATGCTAAGAAACAGTATAAATCCAAAAAAATATTGTATATTATCGTGTAAATGGAAAAATTAGATATAGCAGTTATTAATTTGGACCGGCGTCCGGACCGTATGGTCTATCTTTATAAGCATATACCTTTCGCATTTCGTCGTTTTGCCGCAATCGACGGACAAAATCTCTCGGAACATTACTTTGGATTCTCTGATTTATTGGATACAATACGCGATCAAACGCGCGTGTTAGGTGAAGTCGGATGTTCTTTGAGCCATTATTCTTTATGGAAGGCGCATGCAGAGAATCCAACCACCGATTTTTTACTTGTTTTTGAGGACGACGTAATGCTTACAGAACAATCTCTCGAGAGAATACAGCGTACGATTCACGAGATTGAGCAATCGATTGATACAACCACCGGACCCAGGCATGAATTCGATGTGATGTATGTTGGCGGACAATGGACGCCTCATTATGACATCGATGGCGAGACGTGTCCCTATTTTCCATTTCAAAAAACAACGAGAGATTCTCTCGAAGAGTATTATCGTGAATCTCTCACACCTTCTATCTACAAGCGCCGAAATCTCTCACCAGCAGTCATTCAAGGCAATCGTAATATATGGTTTTCACCATTATTTCGCACCGCGGGTGCTTATCTTGTGAGCCAACGCGGTGCGAAACGATTATTAGAAGCTGTAGAAACCGATACAGCATTATTTATGAAAACGCCTCTCGATATGTGGTTGCTTGAAATGGATTTTCGCGGTTATATTCACACATTCGATCGTTTTCCACACCCATTTTACCAGGCGGGTTTCGAGATGGTCCGTGAGCCTAGTCATGCAATTAACGATATTCATCGAACTAATTTTCAAACTGTAACATTACCACCACCATCGATATAACTATTATACCGGAATTACACTACCTTCATCGAAAATGTACTCCAGTCAAATCCAGCTTTCCATTTTACACGACCATCTATCTCACTATATCCTTCTTTTTGAACGATATATTGTTCATTCGCAAGCCAGCACTGATACTTGGGTTGAAAATACTCAGTATACATGAAATCGATATTTTTGCGTTCCAATTCTATCAAGTTAGGAAATGATGCCACAAAATCCAGAATAGGTTGATACATATGTTGCTTTACCAGGTAAGCGTGGTTGCACCATATCGTCCCTTTCACCCATTTACGCGATGCATCTATTCCGTCATATTTTGTCAAAATACCGCCAAGGTATAAAATATCCCAGTTGTCGGATGGAAACGGTATTGTTGCGAGTTCGTGAATATTGTCCTGGATAATCACGTCATCTTCAAAAATAAGAACCGACGAGAGATTTTTATTCTGAGCATATCGGATCGCATGAATATGCGAACGAAAACACCCAACCTTCGTATCTTCTGTGTTTATTTTATTCAGTAGAATAGAATGATGTATTCCATGAGAAGTTAAATGGTCGCTCACATACTTTGTTCGTTCGGGGCGCTCTTCGAGACAAATAACAACAACCTCTTCCGCAAAAGGAGCACTGTGCAAAAAGGACGCGGTTTTCGACGAGGCCGACGTCATTTCCAACTGTACGGTCGATGACGCCGACGAGGCCGACGTCATTTCCGGCGAAGACGGGGGCGTTTGAATCGCTTGAGGCGTAAAATTAACACTAGATGAAATCGATGAAATCGACCTGTCACTTAGTTGCGGAGAATTATCGCTACCACTACTCGTACTCGTAGTCATACTCGTAGTCATACTCGTAGTCGTAGTTGTGCATTCGCCAGAACAGTATTTAAAGTACTTCATATTTACACTTGATTTCTTTATTACCGAGAGATACGGATTTATTACTTCTTCGTAATGATTTCGTACCATCAAATCCCGGATTTTTTCATAGATTTTAGTCGAACTCACTTCCACGCTGAAAAAACCGATACAAAATACCCGGTTCATTACAATCATATTGATACATTCTTTTTCTATGTTGTCAGATGAAGCCACAGATAACTGGTTCTCTTCAAAGAATGTCGAGAGAACATCATATTCACATCCCTGACAATCCATCGCGCAATAGTCGATATATTCCGGCGAAGAATACTGGCAACATAAATCATACAGCGTTGTCGTATCTACCTTATACGATTTGAAACTGGCACGCGTCCAGTCTTGTCCTTCTTTACTACTTTCAAGCGCACTTTTTAGACCACTCAACCAGCCAACACTCGATTCATAGAAAATCGCACCACGCCCACTTCCATTTGTAATCGATGATGTCACATTTGACACCGCGGCAATAACTGGATTCTCGCGCTTACTTCGAATCGCGGTTTCATAGATTTTCGCAGGTTCAACCGCAAGACCGAGCCAGTCGCGATATCTCTCGAAAAAGTAACATGCCGAATCGGTTTCACCATCACCAGCACCGATTTCAATAAAATATCCTGAGTGTTTGCCCTTTGTTATATATTTATCGACATACTGGTCGCTTCGCACATCATGGTAATATTCTGGATAAATTGTGAGGTCATCTTCGACCGCATCAGCCGCATCAGCCGCATCAGCCGAATCAGCGGTATTACTAATGTATCTTCGCCGATACACATCAAGCTCCATTTTCTGCTTTTGAAGAAATTCGTTTCTACGCATAACATCGCCCAATATCGTCTCCCATAAATGGGTTCCATACGACTCCGCGGGAAATTCATACGGAATCATCTCGGAACGAATAAACGCCTCTGTGTCCTGCCAGTGAAGCGGCATAAATAACTTCCAGTCAAGAACGCGAATTCGATACTTGTGCATGTAATGTGGATGATTCTCAAGAAGCTGCTTATTTGAATCACGAATATGATGCGCCCATATCCCCAACCGCAACCCCGACTTGAACTCATTCAACCATAACTTGATAAATTCGTTCTTCGGTTTAGATGCCAAGAATGCGTTGATGAGAGCACCACTACCGCGACCAGCGCTTCCTTCTCGTTCCTCACTGATATAAAAGGAATGTCCGGATTTAAATACTTCGTGGAATGAGCGAACAATAAGCATGTCAATATCAAGATATACACCACCATGTTCATATAATACCTCTAAACGCGTAACATCCGCTTTATACTGAAAATGCTTTAATTCGAATCCATCGAAAAATACCGGGGGGTCAATTTTATGAATATTTATACGTGGCTGTTTTTTGATGTCATCCCAGTATGTATTACCAACCGGCTCCTTTGCATTATAAATCCGAATTTCATATTCAGGCATATACTGCAACATAGAATGGATACAACGATGATGAAAATTGTAGAATTCGGTCTCGCCAAAATAAAGAAGATGGATGATTTTCGGAATTTCGGGACAAGGGTCACCTGAGTACAACATCCCGAGATTCGCAACCGACGTTTCCTTAATAAAATCCGGCAGTTCCGATTCACTATCATTTACACCGTTGGCTGCATTCGGGGGCGGTGAAGGCGTATCTATGATTTCTTCGAATTGTTTCATCGCTGTCGCGGGGTTTAACGTAAAATTTGAACTTGCGCGATAAAATCGGACATAATTTGTGTCGCGTTTGTTATACGTTGGGAAATACTCTAAGTACATATCTGCAATCGCGACCAGTTTCTCGTGCTCTTTATGATAATGATGCTGGTTATGGATTTCTTGAAGCATTTGATTTCGGTCCATATATTTGGAAATGTTTTGATAATAATTATAACGAAGCCGCTTGAATGTCGCCGATGACGTGGTCGATGTCTTTTCTGTAGATTTGTCACTGGTATCCGATCCTTGTCCGGCTCGGGTGTCGTCAGGCTCATCTGACAGCAAACAATAGTTTCCCCACGCCATCCCGCGCACATTACAGCTTTCATGCAAAAGTATATTATCACGTTTCATGAGTTCATAATAATCGTCATATCCATCTTCTGTAATAACACCACAGGATATCATTTGGGCCCAGGCTTTGGTTGGTTCTATTGTATAGTGCGCATGATGAGATGTGTCACGACATATATCATCGATCGCAACGAGCGTATGTGGGCCAGATGCCAATCTTTGTGAATTCAGAATATCTTTCATAGGAATGTCGTTTTGATGCCCTCCGTCTATAAAAATAAAATCAAAACGTAATGGCGGTGCAGTTTCGGGATTCTTCATCCGGTGCGCGACTTGTTCTTCGTATTTTGGGATAGTGACGGTGCTGTCGCCAGTAACTAGTGTATGCCTACCAGGAAACACCGAGTCGATATAACGCTTCGCCGCAAACACATATGCATACTCGCCTAAATCGAAACTCACGACTTTTGTTTCTGGTGGCGTAATCGCAAGAAATAGAAGCGCAGAATGCCCTGCATTAAAACCGATTTCCATGATTGATTTGGGCGCACATTTACCGACGAGTTCACGAAGCCTGCTCACCTGATGCACGATCTGAAACGACCCGCCCTCTACGATATGATATTCGGCGATGGCCGTTGTTAAACCATCGAGTAGATGATTGTGATCAGCTGCACGGGTTTTATTGATATTGGACATTATACAATTCTATGAACAACAAATTATATAATGTAACGAACGGTTTTATGTTTATATGTATTTTACTGTGATGGCGTGGGCTCGGTGGCGGTGGATGTGGGCTCGGTGGCGGATGTGGGCTAGGTAGCTGGTGTGGCCCTAGAAGGAGAAGTTTGTATTGAAGACTATGACGGGTGCAGAGTATATGATAAATAATAGTGTCATATATTCCCCCCATCGAGCATATTGTTCGCCTTCCATTTCATATGTATATATCGGGGTCGGTGGTTCCTATATTGATTCGCAACATGTAAATGAAAAATTGACATTCCCTCCGGAACGGTTTTTTCATTCCATGAAAAAATTGACATTCCCTCCGGAACGGTTTTTTCATTCCATGAAAAAATTGACATTCCCTCCGGAACGGTTTTTTCATTCCATGAAAAAATTGAAATGTTTTTCATCTATACACCAGATCACAGCTACCAGTCATACAGTACATTACAAGCATGTTTTCCTTCCTCAAGAACGGCGATATCCACAATACTATCAGAACACTCACCGGATTTACTGGATTGTCATCAGCCGACAGCGACAAAATCAAATACTCACTCTTGAACCACTCAACCGCCATGCGCAGAAATGTCATGGAAGGACTCCCCATTTTCACCAATATCCGTCAATTGGAGGCCGAAATCGAAACCCGCGACATCAACAGCATCGCTTCTGGACGCCTTCCATCTGCAGCCGCTTCGATTGCAGCGTCTTCATCGGTCTCATCCGCTTTTACCCCCAACGACATCCACCGCGACAACGCTGCTCTGGCGCTCATTATGGCTAAAGAGCTCGCCTTCCTCAACCGAACCATCCAAATGATTTCACTCATCGCATCCAGGTATCAACAAGAACAAGAAGACGCGAATTGGGGGGGGGGGAATGCTTACGGCTATTCCGAGACCCAAGCAGGTGGTGATGAGCTCGGCGGAAGCATCAGCGACGACGACAACCACGACGACGACGACAGCTACGATGAAGAGGCGATGACACCAAGACGTGGTTTGCGCCGTTCGAGTTCTAACAACTCACAAAATGACACTCACACCAGCGACAAGAACCAACTCGTCATCACATTTCTCGTGGGGAGCGGTCGGCTTCAGCAAAAATTCATCAACCTTTGTCAGCTCGCTGGGACAAACATCGTTATGGTGAATGCGATGACAACGATGGACCGCCCGCGCTCAGAGGCCAATTTCGAGAAACAACTTCGTGCAGAAAACATCGTTCTCTCGGATATCTATCTCGAGTTCGAGAAATATGACGCCGAGCATCGCAACCCCGTTGTCTGGGCGTTTTTGGAGTTGCGTGACATCTCAGTCAGCGCATGGAGGATGATGTCGATGTTGGCATTCTGCAACCTGATTCGCCTTACGGAAGGAACCGATTTCACCATCAACAACCCAGACGACGCAATATTCTCACAGGGAGCCGATTACTTACTCGTCCCAAGACAAGAGGCGGCGACGATGGATTTCGGGTCGGTGGTGGTGGATGCAGATGCAGAAGCAGATGCAGAAGCAGATGCAGTAGAAGACGACACGACTGCGTCTGTTGTTGGTGGCTGGTAGGTAGGTAGGTAGTGCGGACTATATTGACTATATTTAGAGGTAAGCATGTGTGTAATACTAATACTTTTTTCTTGTGTATCTTGAATTTCGTTTTCGTCGTTTCGTGCAATTACGACAATTTCGTTTTCTTCCACCTTCACTAACCAGCGACTTTGGTTTTGACTTTCTTGTTCTTGACGGTGTTGTTTTTGACGGGGTTGTTTTTGACGGGGTTGTTCTTGACTTTCTTGTTTTTGACGGTGTTGTTTTTGACGGTGTTGTTTTTGACGGTGTTGTTTTTGACGGTGTTGTTTTTGACGGTGTTGTTTTTGACGGTGTTGTTTTTGACGGTGTTGATTTTGACGGTTCATCACGTGCTCTTTTACTTTGGACAAAAGCCATCAGGTCTCGTGCTCTGGCTGCTGTTTTTTTTAATACAGATGGCCTAACAAAAGGAGCTATACTTACAAATTGCGCGTGTTTGTAAAAATCCGGTCGAAAATAAAGAAACATACGCCAATCAATTCGGAAGTTGGAAAATGACATCGCCTCTAAAATTTGGTGGAATTCAGCACTTTCAAGGACCGTTTTAATTATCTCACCTTCGGCTCGGCTTGGTATTTTTATTGCCATTGCTCCTTGTGTCGTACCATAGTTACCTTCATCGTCAATAATAACAGTATTTATTCCCGACTCTCCGAATATCAATTTTGGAATACCAAACATCTTTTTACAATCTTTACAATCATCGTTCTTCTTTGAAGACCAATAAATTTTAGGTCCGTCTAATGTTGTAGAATGGACCAACGGGAATTTATATTCTTGATATTCACTATCCTTTTCTATATTCTCTATCTTTTCTTCATCACTTATTACCCATTTTTTATCCGAACCATACTGCCCACGACTAAATATAACATAATTTTCTTCTTTTCCACTTAATAATTGTTCTATCAATTCAAAGCTATGATTCGGTAGAAACCGCCAACGAGATAAATCGAGTTGATGTGCTTGTTCTAATTGGTCTTTTACGGTAGTAAAATCCCTACTCGGGGTTGGTCGTCGCTTCTGTATAACATAATAATCGTACCTTGTTTGAACACCGAAATCTCTATAACCATCGGGCTTACTATGTATTTCTAGGTATAACATATGATTATCATGGACCATTTTATCAAAGAGGGTTTTTGCCCGGGAAGATGGCGGTTTTCTCCATAACGCGGGATGCACGAATAGGAGATATCCACCAGGAACTAGCATATCTAACGAATGATCTACGAAACTGGGCCACAAGTTACTCCCGCCTCCCTTCTTGCCTTTGTGAGTCTGGTCGGCATTAAATGGCGGGTTGCCTACGATTACATCGAATTGAGTTGTTCCGTCGGTGAAACGAATCGGGTCAAGCGGATCTACAAAACTACCGCAGAATAGATTCGCTGCGGTACCAAATCTCTGTCGGATTATTTTGCAGCTAGCCTCGTTGTATTCAACCATATAAAGCATTCGCCGAATGATGTATTCGCTGCGTACGGCTGAGTCTCTGTCTTTGTAATCCGGGTGGGCCGCAAGACCCTCCATCAGTCGCTCATAAACCACCATCGGAAAGTTCCCGAAGCCTGTCGCTGGGTCCAACCATTTTTTGGTGGGGTCGCGCCATACTTCCGGCGGTAATTTGTCAAGCATATCGTTGATTAACTTGTTCGGTGTGAATACTTCGCCGAATTTGTTTTTTTCCTTTTTGCGGACGACAGTTCTAGCTTTGGATTTGCCGTCTTTGGGTTTTTCATCTTTGATTAATGTAATGGACGTGATGTATGCTTTAATTTTTTCTCGGTGAGCGTGAAGTTCGCCTAATTCGAGGAGAGGTGCTTCAACAGGAACATCTACCTTACCCGCCGATGAACCTTGTTCCATAATACTTTATATATAATACTTTATAATAAATATATATAACGTAATCGTGTGTAAATAATAAAAAGATTATTCTTTTTTTATTATTCAACTCATCCTATTTTATTGGTTCGTACGGTCCCCAGCCACGCGCTCGCTCGGCTCGGCTCCATTTCATTTCGCTAATACTCCCTGAACTGGTCGCGGATGTGTTCAAACACCACAATGGCATCCCGCGCACATGTCGTGATATACTCCGCCACAATCCCTTCATCCACCCCCACCGTCTCTGCGAAACCAACACGTATCATACTATCCGGGTTGTGCGGGTGAATCTTACGGAATGCGCAGTACGTGACCGTCTGGTCCTCCGCGTAATGCTTGTCATGCATGAAGAACTCGAGAACCTTCCCTAGAGTATAATCCTCCCCCTTCAATTCAATATCGAACCCGTTCTGGATTGTGCTTACCGTCGGAATAATATGGTTCTCCCCGCTTTCAATATCGCGGATGAACTTCGTGCATTTGTTGATCATAATCTGTGCGGCCTTACTCACGATATCCGCGTTCGAGAAAACACCTACCGTCTCTATGACAAAATCGAAACTGTCGTCCTTCGTATAACGCTGAGCATCCAATAGCGCCCAATTCTTGCGCTGGGCTTTCATTTCCTCGCTTCCGATCGCGGCTACACCTTCCTTCACGAGTTCCGATTCCTTCACGCGCCACGCCTCATCAACCTTGGCGGGGTCCATCGTCATACTGTAAGCACAGGTACAAACCACGTTGAACGCTCCATCCTCTCGAGCTGTCCCGATATCCAGGTCACACGTCATCGCGAGTTGCTCGCCTTCGCTGTATTCTGACATTTTCGGGAGGAGGCGCGTAAACTCGATATAATCGCCGGTGATTTCGTTGGGTTTGAATATTTCATGAACTTTGACATCGGTGAGGTATTTGCCCGTGGTTTTGTTCTTCATTTTGAAATCCTTGGTTGTGATGTAGCGGATTTCGCCGCCGTCGGCAGTGGCATTTATTTCGACTTGATAATCTTTGAAGGGAAATTCTTGGTCTGTGATGTGGATTGGTATGCATGAGAGCCTTTGGTTCAGTATTTGATTATGAATGCGGCTCGTATTTACGGTTATCGTCGAACGGCACTCCGAATGAGGATACACTCTAAAAACGAATGTTGGAATGTCGGAGAGAATGACCCTACGAAGGGCGTTGGCCAGCGACACATTGATGCGGTCGATGGTGAATTCGAGCTTTCCGTTTTGGTCTGTTTTTGAGACGATGCGGGGGATATATTTGCTCACAGCGGAGGCGGAATGAAAGGGAGCGGTAGCGGCGGTAGCGGCGGTAGCGGATGCGGATGACATTACTCAATAGTAAAGAATAAACGATACCTTTTATATACATTAATATTATTTACTATCAATTTTTTCTTCAAATATTTTAATATTTCAAACGTGGATTTTAACATAAATTGATTTATAAATATTTGTCTATCAATTATATTAATTATTATACAAAATGTGTCTTCATGATGGTTGTAAATCGCATCCAATCTATAACAACGAATGTGAAACAAAGGCGTTGTATTGTTCAAAACACAAAGAAGACGGAATGGTGAATGTGAAAAGCAAGAAGTGTATTCACGAAAACTGTAAAACTCTATCAACCTATAACAAAGAAGGTCTCAAAATGCCGTTGTATTGTTCAAAACATAAAGAAGACGGAATGGTGAATGTGATTACCAAGACGTGTATTCACGATGGGTGTAAAACACAACGAACCTATAACAACGAAGGTCAAACAAAAGCGTTATATTGTTCGGAACACAAAGAAGACGGAATGGTGAATGTGAAAGACAAGACGTGTATTCACGATGGGTGTAAAAGACAACGAACCTATAATAAAGAAGGTCAACCAAGAGCGTTATATTGTTCGGAACACAAAGAAGACGGGATGGTGAATGTAAAAAACAAAATGTGTATTCACGATGGGTGTAAAAGACAACGAACCTATAATAAAGAAGGTCAACCAAGAGCGTTATATTGTTCGGAACACAAAGAAGACGGAATGGTAAATGTGAAAGACAAGACGTGTATTCACGATGGGTGTAAAAGACAACCAACCTATAATAAAGAAGGTCTAATAAAAGCGTTATATTGTTCAGAACACAAAGAAGACGGAATGGTAAATGTGAAAGACAAGACGTGTATTCACGATGGGTGTAAAACAATACCAGTATTTAACAACGAAGGCGAAACAAAACCGTTATATTGTTCAGAACACAAACTACAAGGAATGGTAAATGTTAAAGATAAGACTTGTAAAAGCGAATGGTGTTCCACTCTCGTTCAAAAAAAATACGACGGATATTGCCGATTTTGTTATATGAACCTCTTCCCCGACAAACCAGTATCACGCAACTACAAAACCAAAGAATATTCAGTTGTAGAATACGTGAAAACAAAGTTTCCCGAATTAAGTTGGATTGCAGACAAAATAGTAAATACTGGTTGTTCCAAACGCCGACCAGACTTGTTATTGGATTTAGGGTATCAGGTTATTATTGTAGAAATTGATGAAAACCAACACGCGGATTATGATTGTAGTTGTGAAAACAAACGCATAATGGAACTGTCGCAAGATGTAGGACATAGACCTATTGTGTTTATCAGATTCAATCCAGATGAATATGAAAAAGATGGAACAAACATAACTTCGTGTTGGGGATGTGACAAGAATGGATTATGTGTTGTTAAAAAATCAAAAAAGAATGAATGGACTGAAAGGTTACATGTATTAGAAGAGACAATCAGTTATTGGGTAAGTCCGGAAAATACCACTTCTAAAACGATTGAAACAATTCAGTTATTTTATGATGTATAAACTCGGTATTTGTCATTTATAAACGCGTCAAAAAACACATAAAGTTTTATCTTTGTTTTAGTAATAGAGAATATGTCGTCTATTATTTACTATAGTACACACTGTGATAAATCCAAAGCAGTATTAACCGCGCTGTCTAAATCGCAAGTCAGTAACGAAATTCATTTTCTCTGTATTGATAAGCGTGTTAAATCCGGCACAGGAGCATGGCATATCCTAACAGAGACCGGCGAAAAAGTCCTCCTGCCGCCTCAAGTCAATCGCGTTCCCGCATTACTGCTCTTGAATAAAGGCCACCAGGTGCTTTACGGCGACCAAATCCTTCAGCATTTTCAGCCGAAGAATGTTGCGCTGAATAACGAGGCGACGAACTTTAACGGGGAACCGAATGCATTTGCGTTGGGGCGGGAGAGTATGGGTAGTGGATTCGGTGTTGCATCGGACAATTACAGTTTCTTAGACCAGAGTCCGGATGAGTTGTCGGCGAAGGGCAACGGTGGGATGCGACAGCTTTATAATTATGCAACGATTGATATCGTGGATAAAATTGAAACTCCGCCAGACAATTATTCGCCAGACAAGGTCGGAAGTGTTTCTTTAGAGAAGTTACAGCAACAAAGAAATTCGGATATACAACAACCTAATGCTAGTAATCATATTGTTGGTGGGAGCGGCGGGGGCAATTACGGGGGTAATGTCGTCCCTGCGGCGCGAACGGAAAATGTGGCTATGCGAGGAGGTGGTGGTGGTATGAACTATGATGGTGGATTCGGCGGCGGTGGCGGTGGTGGAATGCCAAGCGGTTCGCAGCGCGGACAATCGATGCCAACCCCGCAACAGTATGCACCGGTTGGAACACCTCCCCAGTTTGCAGCACAGGCTGCGTATCGTGCTCCGCCTCAACAACCAGAGTATTCGCGGTTGGGTGCCAACGGCGCTGGTGGTGGCGGAAATGGAAGCTTGCGTGGAACGATGGATATGCGCTCGCAGCCACGTGGAGGCGGTAGTTGGATTTAGTTTTTTTATAGGCTTAATTTATATAATACAAATGCCTATTGATTGTAACGCTTTGTGTAATTATGACCAAAGTACAATATATAATTTAATTAAAACTAACAAATCGATGGAAGAAATACAAGAAGAAATACAAAATGAAGTAAGTTCACATAAATTGTGTATGATGGATTGTGAACGTAGAAATAGTGATGCGGATCGTGATGCTACTCAGGGCGCTCATGCTGATGATGAGGAACCTCCTCTACCGACGCATCGTGCTCGTGATGGTGGTGGAAATCGAAAAAAATACATCGGCAAAACTAAAAGTTCCAGGTCTCGCACTCGGCGTCTCGTTCATCATCGTCGTCCCCGCACTCGCAGAAATCACCCTAAAAAGACGGCACGAAGGTAGTTGGCCTTTGTATCGTAGTCGTCGAGTGAATAAAGAAAAATTGACATTCCTTCAGGAACGGTTTTATAAAATAAAATTGAAATGTTTAATTTAGTATTCAGCCATTTCAACTCTCTTCATCGCAAACTATGTCTGTTATCGTTGATTCCACCGTCGCTCCCGTCGTCGCTCCTGTCAAACCTGTCGTCGCCGCCCCGAAATACCGAACGCATTACATCCGTTCTTGGTATGCTTACCAACTAATCGCGCCGTCTCATCTTCATTCCATCGAACATTACAACGCCGAGTGTGAAGAATACGCCAAATTATACGAAAGTCACGTCATGGTCCTCCGCCAGAATGTCACCAAAATCACCGGATGGTATTGCTGCACCGGTTGGTCGCCCCAGAATTGTGCCGAGACCGATGGATACGTGGATGTCCGCACCGGGAAGAAATACACGCTGCATGGAGAAAAGGACTCGTTTTTCAGGGATATCGGGGGGTGTTCGCCCCCCAACGGCGGGAGCTACGCTTGATTTTGACCTACGGTGTAAAACCCGAGGTCCGCAGCCGTAAGACTTGACCAGCGAAGCGCAAAGAGTAAATATAGACGCGGCGGATGCGAGTAAGTGTTGTGGATGGATGTTGATAAAAATCCGCCGTTGGGGGGGGGGGCGGAACCCCCATGGTATTCGTATCCAAATTTTACCTAAGGTATATGTATATGATGATGATGCACTCGCTTCGCGAACTTTACGTAAAATATGACACCATCGTAAAATATTCTGTCTATGCATTCACAGGGTGGCTCTTATCGTGGATGCTTTTTTTTATCATGCTACCCTTTATGATTCAGTATTATGGAAAAATCAAGGGTACGTCTTTGAACTACGGATTTAGTTGGTTTTCGATGATTGCCATTATTCTCGGATTAGAGTTTGGGTTGGGCGATTGAAATATATTATATAACAATACACGCCTCCTGGTGGTGTATTGTTATATCGTGACCGCGACGGCCGGGGTTTTCGTGTTATTACTGTATTGCGCGATATTTGATTCTTCTTGGTTTGGGATGTCATTACACAGTATGCCGAATATTTACACAGTTATATCTATTATGGGAGACTTTTTTTTACAATGAACTTTCGTGTTTTTGGTTTTGTTTCAGTGCCGGTTTCCGGCAACGACACCGCAGATGATGAAGACGCGGGTGATACAACCGAGTTCACATCATCGTGGTCTTCTGGCGAGATTATCGGTTCTTCTTCACTTGAATCGGATAGTAGTAGTTGACCGTGGGATTTAACAATTCCGTCAATAAACATTTGGGCTTGTTTTTTGTTGTTTTCAATCTCAATTTCCAACTGTTGGATGAGCGCGTCATTTGATTCGCAATAGGCGACGATTTCTTGTTGGCGTTCGAGAGATGGGATTGGGATTTTCAACTCTTCTATGTTTCCTTTTTTTATACATCCTAATCCAGTAGTATAATGAGCCAAATCCATTATTTCATTTTTGATAAATTTTAAATATTGATATAAATAATCATAGTCAAACTCCTTCTTTGGAATTAACGCGTATTGATGTGATGTTCCGGCGGATTTACCATATACTTTGAATATTTTACCAAGTCCAATATGGTCACCATATTTTTTATCACCAGCGCCTCCATCTTTAATAAGTATAAAGTATTTTTCATAATCAAAACAATACTCATCTGTATATCCTTCTGGATTATTGACCTTATTTGTATAAAATGGATATTTACCAACAGATTTGCAGTCCTTTGAATTATACTTACCAGAATGTATTTTCTCACAAACTTCTCCCAGCACCTTCACCACATTATCCCCAAATATCTTTTGATTCGTCAAACAAAACTCGTTCAATTGCTTCAATTCAGATATTTTTTCACGACTTGTTTTGTTTGCTTTTTCGTATATGAAATCCAAATATTTTACGATTTCTTGTTGGCGTTCAAGTGATGGGATTGGGATTTTGATTGATTTGAATATATCCATTTCCAGGTTTTTCTGTGCGGTTCCTCTCGCACAATTATATATAATACTTTGATTGTGTAATAAGTAATATCCGATATATTTGTGTAATAAACTGTCGGTTTTGGGTTTTACAGATAATCCACTATCGTTCAAGAATATGTTGTCATTCACAAAACGAACACATTCTAATGATAACGCAAATCGTCCAATCAATATATTATACCCTTCTCGATTGAAGGTATTTGTGGAAAACATCGCTCTACCACTTCCATAAACCGGATATTCACCTTCTGTATTATTACCTTTTACAATTCGTGTTCCATAATCAATACTACAAACTTCTCCCAGTGTCTTCACAACAACACCATCTTTATATTGTTCTTCGTCGGCGTCGTCTTTCATATATTCTGCATAATTGAGTGAATATGAATTACTCGCAATTGTCTCAATCGGAACTTCAACCAAGAGATGTTTCACGCCTTCACCCTCATATGGATTATAGTCATAAAACGCGACTTTCGTTGTTTGATGTGTCTTTGAAAATTTGTAATCGCGTCCAGTTTCTTTTTGAGTTTTGGATACGTTGATTTTCACTTCAAGCGCATCTGAACCTTCGCGCTTTTTAACGAAATAGAATACACATGTCTTGATGGGCGTGTATGTGAATATTCCAGAAGGCAAATAATTGATTTCTTTCAGGTCGCACGTTTTCATAAGATACTCGCGAATCGCGACAAATGTAGTGTTCGTCTTTGAAAACAATTCTTGCCCGTCTGGTAATACGACTGCACATTTTCCGCCGATTTTCAACATATAGATGATAGCTTGAATGAAGAGAGACACCGCATTATCCGTCTTGATGGGAACATATTGCGACTTCAAAGCGGATTGGAAATCGTCGTATTTAAATCCTTTAATCCCAAACGGTGGATTGGCGAGAATATTGTCAAACTTCCGCGTAATAGGCTGTCGGATACTATCACCGCATTCCAATCCACCAAACATATGACCCGACGAAATCAACATATTTGAAACTGCCAATTGATAGGTATCCGGTTCCAGTTCTTTTCCATACAAACCGGTGGTTGTGATATAATCCCAGTTCAGTGTAATATTGCGCGTTTTGGCCTGTTTCATTATTGTTTGTAAATATGAAATGAGGAAACCGCCTGTTCCCATCGTAGGGTCGGCGCATGTCTCACACGTTCCATCCTCCCGTACTTGCGGGTCGATGAGACGCACCATCATGTTCTTCACTAATGGCTGTGTAAAGAATTGTCCAAGCAATTTACCTGTCATAATATCTTGGATAACTTCCTCATACGCTTCACCTAATACATCATAATCTGTTTGCGATAAGTCAATTGCGTTTAGTTTGTCGATTATTTTCTTGTATGTGGACTGATGACGAATATCGAACCCCCGCCCTTTCAAGAATATGCATTTGGTTGCTGGATGGCACGACAATATGATATCCCATATATATTTCATCAATTGCGGAATATTATCTTCCTTCTCCTTGGATAAATTGCTGAAAAGAACACACGTTAGCAGTCGTTGTTTGTTGCGTTCGATTAAACACTCGTCAAAATGCTCTTCAAGTCCCGCACTGAAATCATAATTCGCAATATCAATCTCTCCACCGACACGAAAATGCGGCTCAAGCAGTTTCAAAATCAACAACGACGACATGTTTCGCAACGCCTTTTCACCAGTAAGACCTTCATTATCACGCATTATATCCAAGCACCGTTTAAACACATTGTTGAGTTCTGACCGAATTTCCGTTTTCTCCTCCTTCTTCATCGCAATTTGTTGGATTTCGCCTAAAGAGACACACGCGGTCTTCTTACTCTGATGACGTGTAAAATCAATCTTCTGTTGGAAGACTTTCTTACAAAATTCGCAAGTATATTGTTTTGACATCGTTGGCGTTATATATAACCCGTAGAAAATACTTTATATCATAATCGTTATTCTTTACTTCAATTTTACAATAAAAAGTATTTATTACTTTCCACCGACCCCGCCTATAGCGCGATGTTTGCCTTTCGTTTTTTGGGTATAACGATGATTTCGCTTAATTCGCGTATATTGTAATAATCGGTCCATAATCCGTTCGGTGGGAAAAGCGGGTCTAATAAACATAATTCCGCGCACATTTTGGCTAAATCTAGGCCGTTGGTTCTGAGCTCGGGGTATTTTGATAAACACTCGCCTACTTTGATTTTACACGTTTCTGGGTCATAATAGACGCGTTCTATGCCTAAATAATCCACCCAGTTCGTAAATTGACCGTTGTATGTTATTTCTGGTTCGCTGGTTAAACGATTATCTCGGTCACACAATTCGTAATACTGATCGCGGGTTTTTATCCCGTTTTCCACGATAATTCGTTTTGACCGTTCATATGATGTTCCAAGTGCGGCGCGCTTCACCGTCTTGAGACGTAGTTGTTGTGTAAGTTCATCATCGTATTCTCCGATATCGTTGTCGTTGTCGTTGTCGTCGTCGTCGTCGTTGTCGTCGCGGTCAGGTTTCGGCTTTCGCTGTGATTTTTTGATTTCAATCCGGAACACCTTGATTTTTTGCGAGATTGTCTCGTCTTCTAGTCCCATCTGATAAATGATTTCGCGCGATTTTCGCATATCTGGATTTTCATTATTGGATAACCAATCGTCTCTATTCAATATCGGCAGTATAATCTTGACTATTTTATTGGGTTCGTTTGGATTCTTTCTACAAGGTCGTAATGCGGACTGAACGATACGTATATTTGAACTCATATTTTCCGCAAATACGACGGCGTCCAACAACGGAAAGTCCCAACCTTCGCCAAGACAATACACGCACGAAATGATGCCTTTTGCCGAGCGACCAAACTGCTCTAATATGCCGACTTGTTCTCTGCATTTCATTTCACTATGATATTCTGAAGAATAGAGACGAGGGACGACAAAGTATTCCTCTTCAATAAGCATGTTTACATATTTGATGATTTTCGCGGAGCTGGACTTATTATTTGAATATATCAGCAAGTGATGAGAATGACCGTCGTGTATGCTCTTCAGTGCTGCAAAGGCACTCAAGAAAATGCGTTTATCTGTTTCGATAGTGATGCCAAAATATGTCAGATGCGCTTCTAATTGCTCCTCATTCGCAATAATACTCTGGATAGTATAATCGCAAATAATTCCTTGTTGTATCGCCCATAGCACACATCGTCGTTCTATGATTTCGCCGAAATGTGCGACGTCGTCGTTTGATACAATCGCACGACAGCCTATACCGTCGTCAGAATTTACAGCGTAATTGTCGATTTGCTTGATGGTGGCGGTCAACGATAGTTGTTTTTCGGCCGGAATTGCAAGCATCAGTATAAATGCATTTGTTGTTTGCGCTAGGTGAATATTGACCGTTGTCAAGTGATGACATTCATCATTTATTTTCATATCAAAGACAACTTGGGTTTCTTGCGTTGCCGTATACACCTTGTGCGCGGAGGAATACGTCGTTATGACAATACATCGTTCATTATTGACGCTTATAAATTTGGCTATATCTTCAACGGTTACACCTCCAGAAACAACGAGTAATGGGATATCATTGTATATATATGATACAACGATAGTCCATTGATTCAGCAGTTGCGTATTTGGCACACCAATAATAACGCGGTTTCGCTGTAAACGCTGTGCTACCCATAATGAAATAAGGGTTTTACCGATACCACATGTTAGAACAAGTAGCCCTTTATTATTTGCTGTAAGATGTTGGACCGTTTTGTCGATTATTTCCGCCTGGTCGCTTCTTGGTATATAGATGCTACCGCTGCATCGCTTCAATCTGCGAATAAGCGATGAAATGTGTATTTTTTTCATAATCTTGCGTATTCTGTGCTTTCGCAATAGTTCAGCAATTTCATAAACAGGAAGTTGCCTATATGTAATTCCGATTTGCTTGAAATATGGAACGACCCGTTGTATTATTGACTTATCGTAAAATTCGGTTCCAGCGTCGTGTTTTACATGATGTTCGCAGAACTCGTTCTGGAGAAGTCGCTCGATAATATGTACCCGTTCAATCGGGACTTCAAACACTGCTTCAAACGTCCCTCTAACAATCTCACCCGTCGCATATTGAGAGTCTCTATCCGGTATGTTTGTTGCTTTGCCCAATTTACATGCATTATACAAATCATATGCGGGATGAGTTCGCATATAAATGTATCCATATGGTGACGTTGCTGCTGTGTGTGTGTGGCTACGGTCCATTTATCTGTAAATATACAACATGTAATTATAACAATATTATAAATAGTATTCAATTTTGCCAATAATAAAGTATTCCAAATACAACACCCCTCCGCTATCGGCACCTGAATCTCTCGCGATATCGCAGTCATAATAACTGAAGAATTGCGAGAGATTGGGTACTTATAAAATGTGGTTTACGAGAGAACGGAATTATATTGTAAAGAAGAAAACTCCCAGAAAATATTCGGTTTGAAATAAATATTATAGATTTCAATGGAAGGGATTCCGTTGGAATAGAAGGAAAACTCTGGAAAATATTCGATTCAAATTCAAAACTTTCAAATTCAAAACTTAGATGTCTTACTTTTCAAACACTTTTCGTCAAAAAATATTCCGTTCAATTTTGATCCCCCAAAACTGGGAATTTTATAGAATCGTACAGGATATACTATATTTATATATAGATTGATAATAACAAGACTATATATGGTGTGGCGTAGTGTGGGTATGTAGATTATGCGTTTATTTGTAGTCCGTTTGGGGGCTTGTCCTATAAATGTCCAAAATGCCGTTTGCGCTCGAGACTTTTAAAACATGAAATGCAAAACACCCAAAATTGGAGTTGTGACCATAATGCTCACAAAATTCATTTTTGGCCTCAAAAAACACGTGACTGACTTTTTGAGGTGGTGGTGGTGGCGGCGGTGGAGCGTATCTTTAGACGTTTTATTGTAGTATTGTAGAATAGAAGAGAATACAAGATGACGAATGAAAAATCGAGAATTTGCTATACCTGCAAAATTTGTGACTTTATATCGTATAACAAAACCGACTACGAACGTCATTTAACGAGACGGAAGCACGACGAAAACGTCAAAAACTACGAAAAAACGTTACCCAAGCCTGATCCGAATGCTTGCCCTTTTTGTTACAAGATATTCAAACATAAGACGAGTGTTTATAAGCATAAAACTATATGCGGCGGTCGTTCGCCTCCGCCTACATCCACCACCCTGCCACACGTGATCTCACCCACAACCACAACCAATCCAACCGAACAATATTTACTCGAAGTTATTACCAAGAATCAGGAACTAACGTCTGCGATGATGATACTCATCCAACAGAACACAGAACTTCAGGCTAAAATGATAGAACTCTGTAGTAACAATACGACGAATAATACAACCAACAATAACACGATTACCACCACCAATAGCCACAATCCTACATTCAACATGAACCTGTTCCTTAACGAAAAATGTAAGGATGCGATGAACATGAAGGATTTCGTGAATTCAATCCAACTGAATATGACCGACTTGGAAAATGTTGGCAGGCTCGGTTATGTGGAGGGGATGTCGAATATTTTCATCGACAACCTACAAAAGACCGACGTATATAAACGTCCCATCCATTGCAGTGACATTAAGCGAGAAACCTTATACGTGAAGGACAACAATCAATGGGAGCGTGATGGTCCAGACCACCAGAAAATGACGAACGCGGTCCTGGCGGTTGAACAGAAGAATGTTGCACTTGTGAATGAATGGGCGAAAGCCAACCCGCGCTGCATGAATAGCAACACCCGAGAGAATGAAACTTACTTCAGGTTGTCCAAGGCCGCCACTGATGGAGAGAAGGACGGGAATATAGATAAGGTGATACGGAAAGTAGCAAAGAAAGT
>Ga0214923_10000369_pt1 | contig 69768 bp, 61 predicted proteins | sample LL1510_MetaG_FD_177993 | JGI IMG/M metagenome (GOLD analysis project Ga0214923, IMG submission 177993) | Freshwater microbial communities from Lake Lanier, Atlanta, Georgia, United States - LL-1510 | ecosystem: Environmental > Aquatic > Freshwater > Lake | place: USA: Georgia | collected...
CCCGTGATTGATACGGGGGCGCCGATCAAGGTGCCGGTGGGGCCAGAAGTATTGGGGCACGTGTTTGATGTGCTGGGTCGTACGATTGACGGTACGCCTGCAGTCGTTGCGCGCGAGGAGTGGCCGATTTATCGCAGCGCTCCTGCCCTTATGGCGCAAGATATTAGCAATGAAATTTTGGAAACAGGGATCAAGGTTATTGATCTGCTGTGTCCGTATCTCAAGGGATCGAAGATTGGTCTTTTTGGCGGTGCCGGTGTGGGTAAAACCATTTTGGTGCAAGAGCTCATTCGCAACGTTGGTATTGAGCATGGCGGTAGTTCAGTCTTTGTAGGTATTGGTGAGCGAACGCGTGAAGGCAATGACTTGTGGCTGGCGATGCAAGAAACCGGCGTACTTGATAAAACCGCGCTTGTGTTTGGTCAGATGGGCGATATGCCGGGCGCGCGGCTGCGTGTGGGGTTGACCGGTCTTACCATGGCTGAGTACTTTCGCGATACCGAAAAAAAAGACACGCTTCTTTTTATTGATAATATATTTCGCTACGTGCAGGCCGGGACTGAAGTCTCTGCGCTGCTCGGCCGTATGCCGTCAGCGGTGGGGTATCAACCGACGCTTGCTTCTGAAATGGGTATGCTGCAAGAGCGCATCACCAGTACGCGTGATGGCTCCATTACGTCGATTCAAGCGGTGTATGTGCCGGCAGATGACTATACCGATCCAGCACCAGCAACAACCTTTCATCACCTTGATGCAAGTACAGTGTTGTCCCGTAAAATTGCACAACAAGGACTCTTTCCTGCGGTTGATCCACTTGCTTCAGTGTCGAAAGGATTATCGCCAGAAGTGGTTGGTGAGCAACACTATCAAGTAGCCCAGGCGGTGCAAAAAACATTGCAAAAATACCGTGAGCTGCAAGACATCATTGCCATTTTGGGTGTTGATGAATTGTCTGATGCTGACAAGCTGATTGTAAGTCGTGCTAAAAAAATTCAGAATTTTTTAACGCAACCACTTTTTGTCGGTGCCCAGTATACGAGCATTCCGGGTGTCTTTGTGCCGCGGGAAAAGACGGTTTCTGATTTTGAAAAAATCATTTTTGGCCACTGTGACAAGATGCCTGAACAAGCCTTTTACATGGTTGGCACGCTTGAAGATGCCGTGCAGAAAATGAAAAAGTTGCAAGAGCGGTAAAAGGAGTCGTATGGCGCTATCACTGGTTATTGTACGTCCTTTTTCCCAAGAGACGATCTCTGTTGAGTGGATTAAATTGGAAACGCCGGCTGGCAATTTTGTTGTTGGGCCCGGACATGTGGCGTTTGTAAATACCCTGACGCCAGGCAGTGACATTACCTACTGCACGAATGGTGGACAGCAGACTATGCCGGCAGGTGAAGAGGGGTGTTTGGTGCGGGGCGTGCCGGGGACGGTGACGTTGATTCTGCGGTGATGACTCTTAAGCACTTAACCCTAGATTCGCTTAAAGATTGGCGAAAATTGCATGATTTATGGTTTTGAATGAGGCACCCCTGGCGTTTTCAGCGGCACTAGGCTTAAGGAAGGCGGGGAGGCTGATCTCTTGAGAGTAATAGTGAAGGGAGAGTATCTCTTGAATCCAACAGGGCCTGAAGAATATCGTCGCGGGCCTCGCTTGGTGCTAGTAGCAGGGCATATTGAACGGCATTCCTGTTTTTCGCATCAATGCTTGCTCGTGGCGACATGCCTTTTGCGATGAGAGCTTTTGTAAGTGCGCTGTCGCCCGCTATGATTGCCCGGATAAGGAAGTTTCGCCCTTTTTCGTCTCTTGCCTCAAGCGCCAATCTTGGCGCGTTTTCTAGGATTTTTTCTGGGCTGAGTATGCCAGGCTTTGATTGGAATAGCTGTGCTAAGCCCAGGGCCGTTTCCCAGTCGGGCGTGTGTCCTTCTGTTAGTGTTATAAGCACCCTAATAACATCGTTAACATCATCTGCCGTAAGTTGCTGAGAATAACTGTAGGGGTCGGACACGATATTGCTCATTAGAGCCTTTACTCGAGCGGCGTCTCGCTTCATTACCGCATAGTGGAGTGCCTCTTGGAACCATTCTTGGTGAGCGAGATTTTCTGCAGTCCTGAGTGCAGGAAGCTGTGTTGCTGGTTCCACCAGGGAAAAGAAGCTTTGAACAGCTTTACGCAGCTGTTCTTTTGTTACTACAGGAAGTGTAAGATACCTTGCTCTTTGTTCAGGTGGTATTGCCATTAGAAGATAACTTTTGTCCTGGTAAAGAAGTCCCTTGTGAGGATTAATAAGCTCATTTATTATAGGGTCGTTCAGCTTAGCCAATTCCCAAAAGATTGTCGTTTGGTTGTGATCTTCATGGTCTCCAGGGAGTGTAACCGGCGCCGTGAGTAGCTTGCGGTGGCAACGTTGAATTGCCTGTGCTATCGCCTGTAGCCATAGTGCTTTTTTTTGTTCATTTTGCTCGGTTTTGTATTTTGTAATAATGGTAGTAAGCAAATGTGCGCTTTCCTCTAAGGAGGGGAATCGTGCGCGGTCCTCGAGCCAAGGAGGCGTGAAGTATGTGAAATATGGGGCGTGGTCTGCTAGGAGAGCAAGTATTTTTTGTGGGTTGTTTTCAGCGAGTGCCTGTATAAATTCTTGATATTTTGATAGGTACTCTAGGTAGCATTTGGTTTCGGAAGGCTCGCTATTTGCCTGTATGTACGGCATGTTCATAGCGTCACATAAAAGATCCATGGGGGTTTCTCCTGCCCTGTTTGGCGTGTGAAGATTTATTCCATAATCATTTAACGCCTGCAGCATTGATTGGGTGTCTTGATTTGCTGCCGCTCTATGTTGTTTTGTATTCCCATTCGCATCAGTGCGTAGTCTGGACCAGTACTGAAGTCCAATACCAAGACCACCGAGCAAAAATACTCCCAGCGCTGAAAAACCGAGCGCTTTTGCGGCGGTGTTTAATTTTTTAACACGGGTCTCATTTTTCTTTGTTGGCATCCGCTTTGCCAGTCGCCGAGCGCTTGCAATCTTGCTTTTTGCAACGAGGGCTGCAGCCCCCAAAAGTGCGCTGCCGGCCACACTACTGATGGCGATGTTTTTGGGTGACCACTTGAGAGCAGGAGTGTTGGTCGGTGTCAGAAAGAGCAAATAGATTAGAAATAGTTTTTTATGCATTGATGACTCGCTTTAAGTGTTATGCGATAAGTATACATGCGAATAAGATTTTTATGCAATAATCAGGCATCCCCAGCGGGTTGTGGCGCAGGTGCTTCGCGAGGTGTTGAGCAACCAAGCATTTCCCTCCGCATCGGTTGCCAAAGGATTTACACCGTCGCTGCAATTATTTTTTTGCCAAAAGATAGTCTCGCTGTTAAAATGCACCTTTTTCCGAAACAAAAGGCGCTGTATGAATGTATTAACAAAGCTGACCCATGTCCTGTGGGGCCTTTCAGCGGGGAAAGAATTAACCCGCTTCATCTACCTCGCGCTTGGCGCGTTTTGCCTCTTGGGCTCCTTTTCGCCCCTTAAGCCTCTTAAAGAGGGCTTGTTTATTGGCATGGTCGGCAGCAAGTACTTAATGCCTATAAAGGTTCTGAGTGCTTTGTTAATGCTTATTCTTGTGGCGCTCTATTCAAAATTGCTTGATCGCTTTTCAAAGCAGCACATGCTCTACGGGTTTTTGGTTTTTTACATAGCTCTTGGTGCGGTTTTTGTCTATTTGCTCAGTGATCCTGTGCTTGGTGTTGCCAATGTTGAATGTCGTCCTGATCGTTGGGTTGCATGGGGTTTTTATCTTTTTGTTGATAGCTTTATTACCATCATGCTTTCTCTGTTTTGGTCTTTTGTAAATGATGTGACCTCTGCAGCATCTGCACAACGCGGCTATGGTATGGTTATTTTTGGTGCGCAGCTTGGCGGTGCCAGCCTTATGGCGCTGACGACGTATCTTATTGCTGATCACGCCTTGTATGCCGTGCGGGTACCGCAGCTCGTCATGATAGCGCTCGCGCTTTTTTCTGGTCTTGCATTCTTTGTCTGGCGGGTAACTGAGATGCTTGATGGAGAGGGTAGGGGTGAGGTGCAATCTACGCCGGAGTCCGTTGGTATGCTGGAGGGTCTACGGGTGGTGTGTACGCGGCCGTATGTGTTTGGCATGTTTCTTTTAATGTTTTTTCAAGAGATGGTTATGTCCCTTATGTTTTACCAGCAGGCGCACATGGCTGAAATGGCTTTTATACCGAGTCTTTTGACCAAGTACTACTTTGATATGAATTTGCTCTTTCAGGTGCTTTCGTGTGTATTCGCTTTGTTTGGCACCTCTCTTATCCATCGAGCCATTGGCACACGGGCAAGTTTGATGGCGTTTCCGATTATTTTGTTTGGCTCTGGGTGCTTCTATATGGTCTGGCCAACGTTGTATACCATTTCCTTATTTATTGTACTGCTCAAGGGCTTGCATTATGCCTTTAATCAGCCGGTGCGTGAGACGTTGTACATACCGACTTCAACTGACATTAAATATAAGGCAAAAGCCTGGATTGATGCGGTTGGTTTGCGCGGCGCAAAAGCTTTTGGCTTCTTGATTGCCTCTTGCCTGGGGCATACTGATGCCATAGTTGGCGGTGTAGTAATGCTGCTTGTCTCGGGATGGATTGCCATTGCCGAAAAGATGGGGCGCGTGAATGAGCGGGCGATTGCGCGTAAGGAAATAGTGCGGTAGCGCTTTTCTGGTGTTTGGGGTGGCGCGGACTCGAATTGAATTTTGTTATTGAATTCGCTGGTCGTTTTCTATATAATTGCCGCCTTGCTTTAAAAAATGTGGTGTATTAAAGCAGTTTTGTATTCACTCATCACAGTTCTGTTATTTTTTATGCCCCGTGATAGGGGAGGAGAGTAGAAAGCATATGATTTCGCGATTAGTTGGATTTTTGTGGGGTAGTTTTACCCGTGAGGAAATCAAAAAGTTTGGTTTATTAAGCTGTATTTTCTTTTTGTTAATTGGCTCTTATTGGCTGCTGCGTACGCAAAAAGATGCTGCGTTTGATGCCATTGTTGGATATTCGTACGCACCACGCGCAAAGTTTGTGAACTTGTTTGCATCGATCATTCTGGTAATGATCTACTCCAAGCTCATTGACGTGCTGGGTAAGAAGAATTTGCTTCTTTCTTTGGCTACGTTTTTCTCCGTAAGCTTTTTGGCTATTGCTTATTTGCTTGAGTATTCGACGTTTGGTTTTGCAAACCCTGTAGCAAGCCCGTATCGCTTCTTCGGTTGGTTTGTGTACCTCATGATTGAATGGATTGGCACCTTGATGGTTGGTTTGTTCTGGGCGTTTGTAACCAGTGTGACCAAAGCTGAATCAGCGAAAAAAGGATATCCGCTTATTTTGGCGGGTGGTCAAGTTGGATCGCTTATTGGTTCCGGTCTCTCTTTGAACTCTGCTTACTTTGGTAACTCATTCTTGTTTTCTATTGGCGCGTTGGCTCTTGGCCTTATGGTGCCGATGATTTACATCTATTTGCATATGGTTCCTGCTGAGGCGAGCGCTGAAAAAACCGCTGCGGACAAGAAGCCAAAGACTGGCATGCTTGAAGGTCTTAAGATTTTGGTTACGCGTCCGTACATCATTGGTGTTTTGGCGGTTTCAACTATCTATGAAGTGGTAAATACCATTGTTGAGTTTGAAATGAAGCTGATGGCGCGTCAAACGCTCTATACCACCAAAGAAGCATTTGCATCCTTTAACGGTATGTATGGTCTCTTGGTAAATGGTCTTGCGCTTGGCTTTGCAATTCTTGGCACCAGCTTCTTGCTGCGTCGCTTTGGTCTTCGCTGGTGCTTGCTTGCGTTCCCTGTCGTGACCGGTTGCTTGGTTATTGGTGTATACATAAGCCCAACGCTGGCGATGCTTATTGCCGCGGCAATGGCAATCAAGGGATTGAGCTATGCGCTTAACAACCCAACAAAAGAAATGATGTATATTCCGACATCGCAAGACGTGCGCTTTAAAGCAAAAGGTTGGATCGATCAATTCGGTTCCCGTTCTGCAAAAGGTATGGGATCGGTCGTATGTGACTTCTTTAAGGGTTCAGTCTCTGATCTTCTTAACTACGGTACATTGATCTCGCTTGGCCTTATTGGAGTGTGGGCAGTAGCAGCGAGCTACGTCGGCACCAAAAATAAGAAGCTGACAGACAACAACGAAGTGGTTGATTAGTCCCGGAAATGGATTAGAATGAGGGCGCCTGCGAAAGATGCAGGCGCCCTTTCTTTTTTGGATCGCTGTTGGTCTAATAATCTTGCCATGCTGGTTTTTAAGGTTTACGTATGTATCGTTACGATCGCGTGAGCGTGCTTCTTGCGGCGCTCTTCTTTCTTGTTGTTGGTACTTTTTGGCTTCTTGGCTCACTGCAGGAACCCATTTTTTATCACCTGGTTGGTATTGAGTATCACGCGCTCGTAAATGCGGTTTCTTTTGTCTGCATTATTCCCATGATATTTGGGTACATGGCATGTCTTGGTCGCATGCATGTAGAAAAAGTGTTTATTTTGGTTACTGCGCTTTATACTGCCTTTTTTGCGCTAGCCACCGTGCTGCTCACGGTGCCTGGTATTGGTCTGGTAGGTACTGCTCCTTCGGTATACAATTTTCTTGGCTGGGCGACCTTTGCCATTATTAAATCATACGGCTCGATTATGGTGACGCTTTTTTGGACCTATGCCACCGGCTGCGTTTCTATTGAGCGAGCAAAATACGTATTTCCCTTTATTACCACGATTGCGCAGATTGGCTCCTTTGGTGGTGCAACGCTTGCGCGTGCGGGCAAGATGATTGGTACACCACTGCTTATGGGGATTGCGGTGGGTGGTATGCTGTTGATGCTTTGTGTGCTGGGATTGCTTTCTCGTTTTAATGTATTGCGTCACGTGCAGCCACCGCAGGCCACTGGTGTGTTTGAGGGGGTGCGGCTTATATGGCGGCATTGCTACCTGCACGGAGTGCTTGTAATATCAGTTGCTTACCTTATTATCACTTCATTTCTTGATTACCAAATTCATTACTTGGCGCATCGCGCCTATCCTTCGATTGATGCTCTGGTTGCCTTTAAGGGCTTGTATGGCCAGTGGGTGAATGCAACAACCTTTTTATTATCGCTTGTGGGGACCGGTTGGGTGCTCCGCCATTGCGGCGTTGCATGGTGTTTGCTTCTGTATCCCCTACTCACAGCGGTGTGTGTAGTGCTCTTGTGGTGCTCACCTACGCTGTGGACCGTGTTTGGCGTGGTAGTGTGCATGAAAGCCCTTGCCATGGGGCTGAATGATCCAACAAAAAACATTGTCTACATTCCAGAAAGCGAAGAGGTACGGGCAAAGGTAAAAGGGTGGATCGATATCATAGGGTATCGCGCCACATTTGCGGCTGGTTCGTATTTGACGGGATGGATTTCGTGTTCATATGATTTCTTTGTAAGCGCCAGTGCCATTATTTCTCTTTTAGTCGTTGGCGTGTGGGCGCATTACGCGCGGATCGTTGGTAGACACTTCTTAAAAACGAGTGAGAGAAAAATTTGACATGCCCCAGAAAGTAGTTACAATGATCGTCCTTGTGCCATGAGTGTGCAGGATACACACACGTTACCGCGGGGTAGAGCAGCCTGGTAGCTCGTTGGGCTCATAACCCAAAGGTCGCTGGTTCAAATCCAGCCCCCGCAACCAAATTCTTAATGTATCCAGCTATGGGTGTGTGCTTCAGTATGAATCCTTTTATTCTGCATCTTGGTGGTCCCTTAAATATTTCTTGGTACGGGTTATTTCTCGTCTGCAGTGTTTCGCTTTTTTTGTACGGTGCGTATACCGACATTCGGCGTTCTTCTATTTTAAATACTAATCAATTTTTCGACTGTGCCGCGGTGGCAACATTGAGCGGGCTTGTTGGTGGTAAGCTTCTGTTTATGATCAGTCAGTTTGATGAGCTGTATGTCTCTTCATTGACTGACATCATGCATCTTATTATTGGCGGCTATGCCATTTTGGGTGCTATTGTAGGCGCAGTGCTTGGCCTGTGGGGTATGGCTCGGTGGTATCGCCTTGAAATGATTCCCTTATTCGATTTGGCCGGTGCGTATGCCCTGCTTGCGCATGGTATTGCGCGTGTGGGCTGCTTTATTGCTGGGTGTTGCTATGGCGTTCCTGCCTTGGGCCGTGCGTTGAGTATTGTGTACACCCATCCTGCCTCTCTGGCTCCGCTGCATATGCGGTTGTTTCCGGTGCAGCTGCTTATGGCTGTGGTGTCTCTTATCGGTTTTGTTGTTTGTCGGCAGTTATATCATACGCCGCGCCGCCGTGATGGCTTGGTGTTTGGTGTGTATATCATCTGGGAATGCGCTGCACGATTTGGCATCGAATTTTGGCGCGGTGACCGTGTAACGTGGTATGCCGGTCTGAGTGCGTATCAGTGGTGCGCGCTTGGCATGATTGTGTTGGCTTTACTATTTTTGCGTACAAACGTATTTGTATCACACGCACGAAGGCGCTGGAAATGAAGCAAGTGTGCATGCACACGAGCGGGAGCCGGTTATGAGTTCGTTATTTGCTTTTATTAAGCAACAGGTGCCAATTGTACAAGAAGTCGGTCGCTATGTGCGCTTGCGCTCAGCGGGATCGTATTTAAAAGGTTCTTGTATTTTCCATAAAGAAACTGATGCTTCCTTTACCGTAAGCCCCGACAAGGGGATATTTTATTGTTTTGGGTGTCATGCCACGGGTGATGTTATTTCGTTTATTGCGCGTGCCGAAAATATTGGCCCTCTTGAGGCTGCCAAGCATTTGATTGAGACGCATGGGCTTAAAGTACCTGAGGAAATCCTCCGTTCATCCGGGTCCCATGGCAAAGGCAGTGAAGAGCGTGCATCGTATTTTGCTGTCCACAAATATGTGGCTGATTGGGCGCATGCACAGCTGCGATCTCATGCTGGTGCGTATGAATATGTGCGTAGCCGGGGCATTTCTGAGGGTTCTATCGATCAGTACGCGATTGGATATTTTCCGAGCAGTCCGCGGGCAGTGCAGCAGCTTTTGCAGGGCGCGGTGCGTGATGGCATTTTGGCAAAAGATCTTATTGAAGCCGGCATTTTTTATGACAATACTAAAAGCAGTCAACTGAAGTCACCGTTTGAAGACCGCATACTTTTTCCAATTACCGACGCGCTTGGTCGCGTGTGTGGGTTTGGTGGCCGGATCTTTGTGCCCAACGATGAGCGAGCAAAGTATTACAACAGCAAAGAATCGCCTTTTTTTCAAAAGGGTTCATTGTTGTTTGGGTATACCAATGCCAAAAAAAGTATGCAGGAACGTAAGGCGGTGTTTCTTGTTGAAGGATATACCGACTGCGTCTTGATGGCCCAATTCGGGTATACCAACACCGTGGCAACGCTGGGTACTGCCTGTACCGCTGAGCATTTGCAGCTGCTTGCGCGTAGCGTTGAGCGCGTGTTTGTTATGTATGACGGTGATGCGGCGGGGCGAAAAGCGACGTTGCGGCTTGCGCAATTGTGCTGGCAGTTTAATATTGAACTCCTCGTCATTAGTTTGCCGTTCAAAGTTGATCCGGCGGCTTATTTGGCGCGGACCGGAACGCTAGCAGCTGTGCTGCCCAAAGCAGAGGATATTTTTACCTTTTTTGTGGCGGCAACGACGGAAGAATTTGCGCAAAAAAGCCTTGCCGAGAAGATGCGCATCATCGAGGATATTATTGAAGTTATGGTCAGAGTGACCGACATGGTCAAACGAGAAATTTTGCTGCAGCAGCTGAGTGGCGCGGTGGGTATTCCGCTGGGTGTATTGCGGTTGCGGTTGCAAGAGCAAGCAGGTGTGCTTTTTGGTGAGCAGGGCGGTCAGCGCTCTAGCTCGGTAGGTGCATTGCATCAAGAGCCAATGGCCGGCCCAGAGCATGATTCTGTTGAGGCGCAGGTTATCGGTGCGTATGTGCATGGATTGCAGCACGGCGTGCCGTTAACAGTGCCAGAGGAAGTGCGCCTCGTCATGAGTGATCGGGCGCGGCGTTGTTTGGCGGTTGCAGAAGAGGTGGCTCGGCTGGGGGGGGATGCAGCTCTTTTTGTTGATGCATTCTTACAGCGTAGTGCTGCGGATGATGTGGCATGGCTTTCGGCACTTTTAATTACGCATGGCAAGGCGCCGGCTGATGGTGCGTTTGCGATGCTTTTGCAGAGACTTTTGCAGCATTCATGGAAAGAGGAAGTTGGCTTGGTGCGTGCGCGATTAACAGAGGCCGCAGCTCAGGGTGATCAAGATACTGTTGAAAAATTATTACTGACGTTTACACAATTAAAAGAGAAGATACAGAAAAGGGGGAGTGTGCTATGGCAAAAAAAATAATAACACCAAAAGAGCTGGAAGCAATGGCCGATGAGCTGCTTGCGCAGGCGGATGGCAAAACAAAGGCGCCAAAAAAGAAAAAAGAAGCAGCCCCTGTCAGTGAGCCAGTAAAAAAGGTTGATGTGGCTCCGCGCGAAGATGAAGAGGAGTTGTTTGAGCCGTCGCTTGCCGTTGATTTTTCCGAAGAAGAAGGCGAAGGCAAGCAATTTTCCTGCAGCGAGCAGCTTGAAGTATTGCTACAAAAAGGCCGCGTTGAAGGAATGCTCACGTATGAAGAGCTTACTGCGTTTGCCCAAAAGCACATGATGAGTGAAGAAGATTATTCTGATGTGCTTCGCCTCCTGGAAAAAGAAAATATCGATCTTATTTCTCGCGAAGATCTCTTGGCTGATGTGTCTGAAGATTTTTTAAAAGAAGAAGAAACAAGTTTTGTTCCGAATAAACCGACTGATATCTCAAGTTCTATTGCCTCGGTCGAACTTGCCAGTGATATAGATCCTGAAGAAGAGTTTGCTGAAGGTTCGGAGGGGGCGGGCGACAAAGCAAAAATGTTTAGCGAAGCCGGTCAGCTCAATGATCCAGTCAAGCTGTATCTTAAAGAAATCGGCCGCATTCCGCTGCTTAATAAAGAAACAGAATCAGTGCTGGCAGAAGCGATTGCGCGCTCAAAGCGTGAATCGATTGATGCCGTTGTGCAGTTTCCGTTTGTGGCAAAAGAATTTGTTGGGTTTCGTGAACGTCTTGTGCGTGATCCTCTCATGCTCAAAGACATTGTGCAGTTTTCCAATTTTGACGAAGACAACTTGCCTATTATAGAAGAAGAACGTGCACGCTTTGCGCGCTACGTTGAAGCGGTAGATACGTTGATGAAAAATGAAGAGCGTATTTATGCAACGTACCGTGGCAAGCTTGATTCTGATGCCAAGAAGAAAGCGATGTTCAAGGAGATTGAGGAGAACCGGTTGCTTCTTATCAATACGTTGAAAGAAGTTGGCTTTGCCAATAAGCAGATTCGCAAGTTTGGTAAGCGTGTCGAAAAATTTGCACTCAAAATTCAAGAACGTCGTGATGAGATGCGCAAGCTGCAGGAGAAAATAGATTTCTACAAAGGCATTGCTGAGTTGCGTGATAGTGACAAAAAGGCGCTTGAGGAGCAGGAAGGGCTGATGCGCAATGCGTCAAAAATGATCAAAAAAATTGAATCTGAGGCAGGCTTGTCAAAAGAGAAAATTTTGGCGATGCACAAACAATTTTTGACCGCGCAACGCAGAGACAAACTCGCCAAAGATGATTTGGCTCGCGCAAATCTGCGTTTGGTGGTCAACCTGGCTAAAAAGTATATCAATCGTGGATTGCATTTTCTTGATTTGATTCAAGAAGGCAACATCGGCCTTTTAAAGGCGGTGGAAAAGTTTATTTTTGAACGTGGCTTTAAGTTCTCGACCTATGCAACCTGGTGGATTCGTCAGGCGATTACGCGTGCTATTGCCGATCAGTCGCGTACGATTCGCGTGCCGGTACACATGGTCGAAACACTGAATAAAATAAATAAAATTACGCGTACCTATTTGCAAGAGACCGGCCGTGAGCCGTCGTATGCACAGCTTGCGCGTGAATTGAATCTTGATGAGAAGAAAGTCAAAAACATTATCAAGATTTCAAAAGAGCCAATTTCGCTTGAAACACCGGTTGGTGATAGCGAAGATACGCAGTTGAAGGACTTTATTGAGGACAACAACGAGTACACACCGATGGAAGCAGTGGTGAACGATGATCTCAAAGAGAAAGTGCGCGAGATCCTCAAAACCCTGACGCCACGTGAAGAGAAGGTGCTCAAAATGCGCTTTGGTATTGACGTTGCCTCAGAACATACGCTGGAAGAAGTTGGTAAGGACTTTTCGGTCACTCGTGAGCGGATTCGTCAAATTGAGGTAAAAGCACTGCGAAAACTTCGTCACCCATCACGTGCTAAGCGGCTGGAAAGCTTCTTTAACAGTGATGCTGAGGATGCAGAGCTTCTGGGAGATCTTGAGTAAGCGGTTGTATGAAGCACTATCTTTTGCGTATTGCGTATGATGGTACAGCGTATGCAGGATGGCAAGTGCAGCGAAATGCCGTAAGTATTGCCGGCACGATAGAAGAACGCTTTTTAAGAGTGTTTGGCGTGCCGGGGCAACTACTCGGCGCCTCGCGGACTGATGCGGGGGTGCATGCCTATGATCAAGTGGCAGTGCTGCGCACTGCGCTTACGATTCCTGCTTCGCGGCTGCATACGGCTTTGCAGGCATCGCTGCCGCGTGATCTCTCTATTCGCACGTGTGTTGATGCCCCGGACGGCTTTCATCCGCAATACAATGTCCTTTTTAAGGAATATTGGTATCACCTGTTTTTGCAGCAGCCGCTGCCTTTTTTTGCGCGCTTTGGTGTCGTGCTTCCTGAGTACATGCAAGGGTTTGATAGTGCTCTTTTTGCACGTACGCTTGCCTTATTTGAAGGCACTCACAATTTTAGTTCTTTTGCGCGTGTGGATGAGGGCTACGAGCCGGTGCGTAGTGTACAATCGATCCAGGTCGTACCGCTTGCGCGGTATGGGGTGCTGCGTGTGGTAGTGCGGGCTGAAGGTTTTTTACGCTATCAGGTACGGCGCATGGTAGGGGCAGGACTTATGGTTGCGCGCACGCAAAGCTCGATTACTCTGGATGATATTGCTGGTTTTTTGCGCATTCCGCAGCAGACATCGCCGGCTTTTTTTACTGCACCTCCCGAAGGGCTGTGTTTGCGGCGCATTGTGTATAAGAAGGAAATAGTATGACGCAGTGGCGTTCACGTCTCTACACCTCGTGTATAGCGGGGTTGGTGTTTTTTGGTTTGTATGTTCTTATTCCTTCGTTGTTTGTTTGCTTATTGCTCACGCTCGCTGGATACATGCTGCTCGTAGAGTGGCGGCAGTTGCATCAAGGCTGGTGGACGGTGTATCCCGTAAGTGCCTGCTTGGCGCTTGTGTCTCACGTGGTTACGTGGCGTGACAGTGATCCGTGGTATGGTCTCTATCCCTTTCTTGCCGCGTGGCTGGTGGATAGCGGAGGATACTTTGTTGGTTCGTGGTGTGGCGCGCATCCCTGCTGGCCAACGATTAGCAAGCATAAAACCTGGGAAGGTGTGGCAGGTGGCATAGGCTTTTTGCTTGGCGCCCATGTGTTGTGGTGGCTTGCCGGATATACCCGATACTCACTTTTTTTTATGGTGCTTAGTGCACTGGTGGTTGCCAGTGCTGCCATTATTGGCGACGCAGTGATGTCGCTTTTTAAACGGCGTGCCGGTCTTAAAGATACAGGCTCTCTTCTTCCTGGTCACGGGGGATTGCTGGATCGTATGGATTCAGTACTTCTGGTTGTTCTGCTCGTGTCCCTGTTTGACCAGCTTTTGCTTGGTATACGCTAGCAAGTGGGTCAGCCTGTTTGGCGAGTGGGCTGATTCTCCATTTATGCCATTCTAGATTGCGCACCTTTTCCAGAAGCGCTGGCATATTATCTTGAAACTCGGCAAGCAGATCTTCCATGCCTTTTTTGATGCTTATGTCTACGAGTGCTCCAACGGTCGCAGTATAGTGCTGGTGCATTTTTTTAAGAAACATGGTTTTACGCAGGTCCGGTGAGGTTCTTCTGCCAGATTCTATTACATTACAGCGCAAAGGACTGTGCCTGGTAAGGCATAAAAAGACAACATTCTCAAGATCTTTTTTGAACGAAGAGTCGATTTTTTCATTTGCAAAGGCTGAAAAATGAGTTGCATAGAGATTGGCAATCGTCTGCAGGCAGGCCGGATTACGCGTGAGGTTGTTTACATGCTGCTCGAAAATGACCAGGTCGGCGGGAGCTTCTTCTCGACAAGCGGCCCCTTTCTCCATACAAAAAAGTGCGTGTGTTGCAAAGCATAGGCCATAGACTATTTTTTTATACATGAGATCCCTTCTTCCCCAAATAGAAGTAGCTGTCTGCAGGACATATTCTCTATACCATGCCGCGTTGCGGGCGGGCAAGAGATCTCGGGACGAGGGGGCCAGAAGGCCCAGCATTTAAAGAAAATTTAGGTTGCAATTCTTGTATTTTCGTTCACAATTTCCTGTATCGCACTGCTTTCCCCGGCAAACATATACCGAAGCGGAGCAGGGTGGTGTTGTTATTATTATGAAGCTGCGACCGAGTTATAGTGGAGCGTGGCCTCCAACGTGTTCTTCGGAAGCGGTAGATTTTATTCAAGCTAATACGAAGGTGATTCGCCATGAACGCATCTACAGTACGCCTATTCCACACTAATAAATCTACAACCAACGCTGTTGATCTGCAGCACGATAAAACATCGTATACGAAAGATGTCGAAGCCGTGCGAGAGAAAACCAGTACCATGCCGCTTCATATTGCAGTGACGTATATGCCGGGGCATAAGGAGCATGCAGAGCGCTTTTTGCAGCGTATGTTTGCAGATGCGCAAACAGCGCTTCCTGATGTTGCCCTGCAAGGCCATGTGCTTGCTCTGAGTGCAACGGCGGTTAGTGCAAACGTTAAAGTCCTTACTTCTCATGAATTTTCCATACGCTCAGCTGTCCAGCTGGGCAATTCTTTTATCGTTACACCGGCTTGGACTGATACAGAAGTAACCCTGCATGCGCGTGAAACGGGCATGGTGCAGTCGCGTCAGCTCTTTGCCGTGCATGGTGATCCGCGCAAGCGGCTTTTTGCGTTGTTTCGTGATACGGAGACGGGTACTGAGTTTGGCGGCGTGTACAGCCCTGCCATCAATGCGCAGCGCTATCTTGAAACGCTGACAGCAGTACAAGAGGTAAAGCGCTTATGCGTTACCTATAATCGTGGACTGAGTAGCAATACCGAGCAGGAATTGATTGATCGCGATCTTGAAGCGCTCCACACCGCGGCAAGAGAGTATGGCATTGGCGTTGCAGTACATTATTGGGATACAACCAGCGCCAATCTCGATTTGCTGGCACGTAAGCTTGATACCCATCAAGCGGTCATTACCCTTAATGAGCCGACGGTACGGCTGCATCAAAAGAGCATGAGCGATCTGTGCCGCCACATGCGGCGCTCGTACCACGCATCAACCCTTGATGAAGTGTTTGAAGGGGCCGCGATTGGGCATGGCTATGCTGTTGAAGATTATAGCCCGGCACTAATTACGCTGATGAGTGATACTATGATTGATGTGCCCAACGCGTACAAGCAAAAGCTGTTTGAGCTGGCGCCGGCACATGAGGCGTATTTTAATGAACGGGAGTTTGCAGAACAAGGCATTGTGCTTGATGCAAAGCAACGTGAATTATTGAGAATGCGTTCGATTTACGATCGCAAGTAGGGGGCTTCAATGGAAGCACGAGTATTTCCCTTGCGCCGCCAGAGGGATAAAAAAAAGATACCGATGGTCGGGGTTGTATTTCATGAGCGAGATACGGCGCACCGTGTCATTGCCCATGGTTTTAACCGAGAGACCATGAACGGTTTTTGTCAGTTTAGATTTTTTCCTGTTGGCGAAAGGTCAATGGCAGCTCTTCAAGGAGTTTTGTCGCCGGCTGTGTTTAAAGAGATTGATTGTATTGTAGTGGTTGGAACGACCCTTACAGTGCTGATAAAGAAATTTTGTAAGAAATATGGACCTCGAGATATTTTATCTTTGGGTGCCGGATGGCTCAAAGAGGCTGGTATTCTAGATAACCTTGATCTGCCGGGCGGACATCTTTCAGCTATTTGTATGGATTTAGAGGCCATAAATACTCTTCCTAAGTACGTATCGTTATTTGTGAAGCGCCGGAAGAAGGTGCTTGTGGTGCATAGCACTCCTAAGTATTTGGGATGGTTTAGCGAGAAAGCTGCGGCAGTAAAAGGGATTGTTGAACAGGCAGGAGCACAGGTACACATTGAAGTACTTGCACCCGGTTTAAGAACGGAGAGTCGCCTCAGAAAATTGTGCCAAGCATATGACATTATTGTTTTGTTTGAGGGATGCATTTTGAATATGTATGTGCGCGCATTGATACACGAGTCTTGGTGTAGGGAGAAATTATTTATAGGCGGGCAAGGTATGATCTCTATTGACCAAGGGGCTCCGGTAGCTTTTGGACCAGAATTCTTAGATCTTTCCGAAGTCGGCATGACCAGGTTGCGCGAGTGGGCTGCTAATAAGCGCCCAATGGGGGCTTACCCTGCTGTAATGCTGCCATCAAAGCGTGTATTCTACGTAAATATTCCCATGCTTAGACATCTAGGAAATGAGGAAGAACTTATAGAAGAACTAAAAAAAAGAGATGATGTTGTGGTCATCAAGCATTGGCCTAGAAGTTTTTAAGTAGTACGCTATTATGGATGTATTACAACCATAATCTGGAGCACGTATGCTGCATAACTATCGTATAAGTGCTGTCATCAAAGTGATGATTTGTGGAATTGCTTGTACTTTTGTGCTTAAAGTGCATTCTATTGCAAACTTGCACAAGTCACCTACCGGCACCGTCGGCTTCTATAGCGCAAACCAACAATAAACAGCATTTTTTATCGCATCTCAAAGGCGGAAGGTATACAACCCTTCCGCCTTTTTTTGTGGCCTCTGATGGAGCTCTGCGAGGTTTCCTGAATTAGAAATGAGGGTACATCCTTAGGAGTTGTCCGGAAATTAGTAAAATTTGAGCAGCGTAGCTAAGCAAAAAAATGGATTGCCACGCCCTAAAGGGCTCGCAATGACAACATTGCCAATGCGGGGCACATACGTCATCGCGAACCCGAACGAAGTGAGTGGTGTGGCGATCCATTTTAATCACTAATTCTCGGATAGCCTCTTACGCAAAAAAAGCGACGAGGCCTTCGTGCGAAACCACGCTTTCCTCACCAGACTGCATATTTTTAATCTTTACGCAGTTTTGCTGCCGTTCCTCTTCGCCAATAATAATGACAAAGTCACAGCCAAGGGCGTTTGCCTTCTTCATTCCTTTTTTAATGCCGCCGGCAAGCAGCTCAACCGCATGTTCTGCGCGGAGCAACGTTTGATGTACCAACAGGGCAAGCCCATCAAGTGACTCCTCAAAGGTGATAATACCGATACGGGGAGCAGCTTTGGGAAGTGGGTACGGGTTGCCCGCCGCTTCAAGCAGCAGCAACAGGCGCTCAATCCCAAAGGCGGCGCCAATAGCAGGGATTGCTTCTTTTTGGCCAAGTGCGGTTGCCAGCTCATAGGCACCGCCGCCACAAAAGGCATTTTGTGCGCCAAGATGCGGGGAGGAGAATTCAAATACCAATGTGTTGTAATAATCAAGGCCGCGTACCAGGAGTGGATTGTGGATACGGTTGATGCTCAAGATATCCAATAAATCATTACACTCTTGCCAGCGACGGGCTGATTCGTCGCTCAGAAAATCAGTGAGGAGCGGGGCGCCTTGGTACAGCGCTTGGCAGGCTTCATTTTTGCAGTCAAAAATGCGCAAGATGTTGCTGGTCGACCGCGTGGTGCAGGTGGCGCAAATGGCGGCTTGATGTGCTGACAAAAATGCTTTGAGCGCCTCTTTATGCCGCGCGCGATCCTCTTTGGTGCCGAGATAGTTGATGCTCAGTACCGTGTCAGGCAGGCAAAGCGTACGCGTAAAAAAATCATAGAGGGTGCTTAAAAAGCAGACTTCTTGGGCGAGTGTGGTGATGCCAATACTCTCGAGATTGAATTGAGAAAACTGGCGGTAACGTCCTTTTTGTGGTCTTTCGTGGCGAAACATCGGGCCGTAGGTAAACACATTCCACGGACGTACCGGGGTGGCAGACTCCAAAAACGCCCGCATGGTGCCGGCAGTACCTTCTGGCCTGAGGCATAGAGGATCGGTGTCATCGGTGGTAAGTGTGTACATTTCTTTGCCGACAATATCGGTGCTTTCACCAACAGAGCGCTTAAAAAGGGACATGTGCTCAATGATGGGTGTCTCAATGTGGGCAAAACCGGCGCGTGCAAAGTGGGTGTATGCGGCGTTATAGATGGCATCTTGCATTGTCATCGCGAGCAAGTCCTGAGTTCCTTTAACCTTCTTTATCATTATTTGGCGCCTTTTATATGCTGCAAATCTAAATTTGCACGCAAAGAAATGTTTCGTTATAATTCAATACGCGTTAAATACACGTTCTTTTAAGACGGCAATTGTATCACAGGCCCCCAACCAATGGTAGCGACGCACGAAACTAAAGAACCGGGTTCTTCTGTATACAGTTGCATGGATGTTACAACAATTGAATGGAATACACATGACAATCGTAAGCACTATAATGTCGGCGCTCGAAGCGCAAGGGATTTCTTCCGCACTCGCATTTGGTCTTTTGGCCGTACTGGTAGTGTTGGGAGTAGCCGCCTTGCTTTGGCGTCGAGGGATACGAGGAATCACTCTTTCAACGAAGAAGGTTTTGAACGTTGGGGTGGTGACTTCATTGATTGAAGAAGCAATTTCGCCCGAGATTGCCGCTGCTTTTGATGGTTTTATGCGTGAAACAATAGAAATCCTTGCCTCTCGCATGGGGCGGTCTGCAGTGGTATGTACCATTCCAGCCGATAAGGTGGAACAGGCCCTTCTCGATAAGCGCTATGATTGCGTTATTGTTGATGGTAATGCCGCGTTAACCTACACATCTCGCGTTGAGCTTCTGACCTGCTATGTGTCATCCTTGACGGCGCTTGCCCTTATTTTTTGGGACAAGATTCCGCATCATATGATGACGCTGCAAGACTATGCACAGTACCCAAGCAATGGTACCGCGGTTCTTAAGAACTCGCTTGAAGAGCACTATCTCTCTATGTTTGATACGATTCCTATTCGTCGCTGTGATACCTTTACACGCTTGGTAGTCGATCTCAAGCTTGGTTTGGTACGTGCAGGACTGGTTCGTATGGAGCAGGCTAAAGCGCTCAAAAATGAGTATGCCCAAGTGCGCTACATGCCGGTATCACTGCAAAAGCAGTGCTTTGTGCAAGATGAGCGCATTGCGGTGCTTCGTAGCAATAAAGAGCTTTCTAAAGAGCTTGAGATGTATTGTGCGATGCTTCGTCGTGAAGGGATTATCAAAAAGATCCACGCAAAGTGGTTTGCCAATGTACGTCCTCGCTTGCCAAAAAGCACTATTGATCCAGCAATTATGATTGTTGATGCACCGACCGTGGCTCCGGCGCAGGTAGAGGCGCATGAGCAGATTGTTACCCCGCTGATGGAACAAAAGCCGCAGCAAAAACAGCTATAAGTTTTGTATAGGTAATAAAAAGGCCCCGGATATACCGGGGCCTTTTTATTACCTATAGACGCTTTATGAGGCCTTGCCTGTTTTTGGCTTGTTCCACCATGCCTGGTAGCCAAAGATACCGGCAGCAGCAAGGGCGAGTACGCCAAAAATGGCACGGAAGTTTTTATACGTAGATCTACGTGAGTCGAGCGCATTAATCATTCTTTGGATGTGTTCAAGCTTTTGACGGGCCGCGTCCATTTGTTCTGGCGGTAGCGTTTTGACTAGGGCTGCACTAATGATATTGCGCTCATTCATGAGCGGATAGCGTTTACGTGGAACGCTGCTGCATTTGTTTTGAAAGACCGCCCACAATGCGCCGCACACAATAGCTGCAGCGGCAGAGCCCTTAAGCCAATAGGGACGATTAGAGGTTTCTTCTTGCTGCGCGCCTGCTTCGGGTTTTGCTTCTCCTGTTGCGCGGACCACGGTGGCGCTGGTCAGGGCGAGTACAATGAGTATCATCGATGATTTTTTGAGTGACATACGTATCCTTTTGCTGGGCACAAAGACATCTTGTGCTTCTTTGGTAGTATATCATAGATCAATCATGCTGCAATATCTTATTTGTTTTGTACGCCATTCTGTGTTTTTTATGTGCTGCTTTTCTTCAGGTTATTTTCTTTTGAAGTGTTTGTCCAAATCGCTTCTTTGTATGCGCCAGACCGTTGGCCGGCCGTGTATACACATAAAATTGAGCGGCGTTGCCAGCAGGGTTTTAATTAGCTCGGTAGCGGTCTGCTGATCAAGTACGTCGCCGGCTTTGATGGCAAGTTTGCAGGCAAGATGACTGTGCACATGCTCGTTGAGGCGTTTTTGAAAGAGGTCTGCGTTCAGAGTGCGGTGTGTCATAACAAAGTCTGCTGCATCGGCAAGAAGGTTTTGGAGCGACTCTTTTTGGAGCTGGGGCGGGGCGCTGGTGATGGTGACATGCATCGGGCCAGTCTGCTGGTAGGCAATGCCCTGGGTTTGGAAAAAATCGGCAACCTGGAGTAGGGCCTCTGTGGCCGGAGTACTTGCAAGCATAATAGTTTCCGGAAACAGCAGCTGGGTGCCTTCTTTGTGGGTAAAGATAGTTGTGTATTTGTGGTACAAAATGCGTTCGTGAGCGGCGTGCTGATCAACAATGATATATTCATCCTCTCCCTCAAAGAGCAGGTACGTTGCAAAAAGCTGGCCGACAAAGCGAAACGAGTGCAAGACAATCTCTTTAGTGGCCGGTGTTGAGGCAGGCCATGGTGCCTGGGGTTGGGGTGGGGTCACTGGTGGCGTCATGTGGCTGGGGTGCATAAAAAGCATTGGCTGCTGTACGGGTGCGGTACGTAGTGGCGGGGTGTAGTTGGTGGCGATCTGGGTACTGAGTGGTGTGCTGCGCTGGGCGGCAAACGGTGTTGCTGCAAAATCTGGGGCTCTTTCAAGCGCTGCGGTGACGGCAGTGGTAGTAAGCGTTGCCAGAACACCTGGCTTGGTAAAGCGCACTTCTTCTTTGCGGGGGTGAATGTTGACGTCGATATCACTGCCCTCAACGGAGATGGCAAGAAATGCGGCCGGAAATTTGCCGTACGGCAACGCATGGTGGTAACCCTTGATAATTGCCTTACACAGATCGCTATTTTTAATGAGGCGGTTATTTGCCCATAAGAACATAAGATCTTTGCCGTACCGGGCGTATGGTGGGGTGGATACCAGACCAGTGATGGTTATGCCGCGCTCCTGCGTATGGACTGCAGTGAGGTGCTTTGAAAGCTGCGTGCCCCAGAGCTGGGTGATGCGCTCCTGCAGCGTGCGTACTGCCGGAGCTTGCAGCAACAGAACAGTGTCTTTATATACCGTCAATGAAAGACCTAGATGCGTCAGTGCAATGCCATACAGGACTGTTTGTATTTGGTGCCATTCAGTATCGTCCTGCTTTAAAAAGGCTTTGCGGACGGGGAGCGCATCAAAAAGATTTTCAATCGTGATGGTCGTGCCGGGGGGGCAGGTTTGCTCAGCACAGGTTGTTTGTATGCCATGGCGATAGGTGATGCTGGTGCCCAGGAGCGGCTCATCGTGCTCTTTGGTCGTCAAGGTGACGCTGCTTACCGCGGCAATGCTAGCAAGCGCCTCGCCACGAAATCCCAACGTAGTCAGAGCGGTCAAATCATGCACACTGCGTATTTTGCTGGTCGCATGCCGCGCAAAGCAGAGCGTGGCATCTGCTTTACTCATACCGCAGCCGTTGTCAGCGACAGAGATTTTGGTTTTACCCGCTTTTTCAATGTGGACGGTGATGCTCGTGGCGCCGGCATCAATACTGTTTTCTAGGAGCTCTTTTACAATATTTGCGGGTCGCTCAATGACTTCACCAGCGGCGATCTGTTGTGCCTCGCGCGGGTCGAGTATCTGTATTTTGGTAGATTTCATAGCCGGGAAGTATACGGTCTTTGTGGGGGGCTGTCACGATCGGGCACAGTAAGTGCACTGTTTTTCCCAGAGTTTTAGGTATTTTGCATACAGTTTTTTGTGGCGCGACTGCGTGGTGTCAGTTAGGGGCAGCCTGATATGGTCTTTGTTTTCCTTGGGGACTGATTGGTAGGTTATTTTATAGGCACGCATATCATCGCTTTGTGCTGAGGCTTGTTCACAAAAATAGCAGGTGAGGCGACGTGCACCGGTGATGATGAGCACCCGTGAGAGCGTTGTTTTTTCAGTGGTGATGCTGCGTGGCTCAAGCGGTGAGAAGAAGTGTACAATGCGCGACCACAGGGAGGGCTGCGTAGTGGCGCCAGCCCCGAGATCATTGTGGACAGAGAGCTGGTCAATCAGGAATACCTTCGTGCTTTTTTGATGAGCAGATTGAATAATGCTGTGTGTTAAAAAATTCTTGAGACCAACATCATGCAGGGTGAGGGAGGCGATGCGATGGATGGCATTGCCGGGTAGCAGTGAGATGAGGGCGGGGGCTTGAAAAGTGGTGTGCGGATTTTGCTGCTTTTGCGTAAAGCGCTCATAGGGGTGTACTTCAAGGGGCCTGGCAATATCTGGTGTCTTGAGTAACAGAGCTCGTTTTCCGCGTACGATAAAGGGGTGCGCGCCGGCATTGTCAGCAGAGGTAAAAAGAGCCAGATGCGCTTTGAGTGCATGCTTGGAGAGCGCTGCGGGGCGTGTCTGGTGTGTTTCAAGGGTAACGTCTATAGGAAGAGGCTGTGTGGCACCGGGGAGCAGTACGAGCGGTGTGTTGCTGATGCCATGCGGATCTTGCACCGTAGAAAAGGGTGGTGCAATCCAGCGCAGTGCGCTCTGCCAGTCGATTGGTTCTTGTGCCAGAGAGGCAAAGTAGGTACTCAGATTATTTTCGGTTGCAATCGTGAGCACTGTGCCATTGTGTTTGAGTAAAAGCCGGGGCACGATGAGGTAGACGGGGGCATCTCCCAATGCCCCAGACACGAGGGGAAAGTGGAGGCTGTGGGTGGTGCGCTGGAAAGTTTCTTGCACGGTTTGCTGTGCTTGACTGAGCTGAAACAGGTTTTTGCCGCCGCCGTAGCAACTTTGATAGTACCAGGAACGCACGAGGAGGTGCTTATTGCACCAGGTGAGAAAGGAATGAAACAGTGGTGTTGGTATACCGCAGAGAAGGGCTGCAGTCGCGGGCGTAGCTGTAGGCGTTTGAGGTTCTAAGTGTTTCCAAGGGCTTTTTTCTGCCGTAAAACTGCCATGGCCAAGCATGTATACGTGCCACGGTACTTGTACGAGTGGATGCACTGCTTGGCGGGCAATAAAGAGCGAGGTGAGCGCCTCAAGGGTGCAGGTTGTGTGCTTGATATGCTGGCGGATGCGCAGCATCGCCTCATCTTCTTCTGTGGGGGTGGTGGGCAGCGTAAGGCGTTCAAGTTCACTCAGCCTCAGGCCGGTGGCGTATTCGGTGTATGTGTAGGTTTTGCCCGCAGTGCGTGGAACCATGTCTTCTCGTTCGCGCAGATAGTGCTCGGGTATGAGAATCATAAGGGGTGCTGTTTTGTGCTGAAAGAGTCGCCACGCACGGGCCTCAAATGGTTGGCGCCATACATAACAATGAGCAACCAAATCCTTGTCTACTCTTGTAATATGCTGCAAGCGTTCAAGTGCTTCTAGGTCGCCTGTTTTTTCATACGTCTGCCATTCTTGCAAAAACAGGGAGGCAAGGGTACCGTTTTTACTTGCTTGCTGGGCAAACCAGGTGCGGCGAAAGAGAAAATTAAGCCAAAGCGCTGATGACATGATGATGATGCCGGCTTTTTGCCCGATAGCGGTTGCTAGCTGCAGTGTGCTGCTGCCGACTTGTTTGCTCGCGGTTGCTTCATCAGGGATATGCGTGGTTTCGTGCAAAAAAAGAAGAAGATGGCCATCGCGCAAAGCGGTGGGAGGCGTCTGGGCGGCGACGGTGTGCGCGAGGAGCATAAAAAGGAGTATGCGGCGGTACATAGAGAGCATGTCCTTCAATAAGGGACTATATAACACGTGAGTGACGAGCACGTGCACTCGTCTATCATCCACGTAATAGCATGCGCTATGCGGGCAAGGTCTATAGTTTGGGGCGCAAGTGGGTGGCAGTCTCTAACATCATCGCTTTTGAAAACTATTGAAAACCGTATAAATCTCTTCTTTTTTGTTACTAGCCTTATCAAAAGCGGTGTACTTCTGCTACAATAACTAAAGAAAGTGATGAGCACACTTAGTTTTTAGTTGTTCGTGGTAGGCATCGAATGATCTACGTTTTGGGGAATATATGCAAAAGAAAATAGTACTGATGGCGCTGCTATGTGCGCTGGTTGGCGTGTCTGGAATTGAGGCAATGGATGGTACGCTGCAACAGCAGAACCCGAAGGGTTTTTGGGGAAAACTTAAAAGTGTTCTTCCTAGCAAGCGAAAAACCTCATCACAGTCAGTACCGCAAGCGACGCCGCAGCAGACACCATCACGACTTAGTATTAAGAATCTTTTTAAAAAATCACCACAAACGTCGCCACAATCCCCTGCATCGGGAAGCGCGGATCAAGCGTTGCTTTCCTCCGGTTCTATAACTGATGCATCTCAACAAGCGTCAGGGCCAGCAGTTGCTGCACTTGCGTCTCCGCGGAGCATGTCTCCTGCGGATAACAGCGAGTCGCACGCGAGCATAGGGATTTCGCCGATGCGACCGCTGGTGCTAGTTCCTGCACGTGCTCTATCGGCATCTCCGACCGGAGAAGGCAAAATAAGCAATGAAAGTTCAGAGTTTTCTCTTGAGGAGCTTCCGTTTCCTCGTGGGGGTTTGAGTCCTAAAATGTCCCCGGTTCCTGGCGATGGCGCAGCAGTCAATGATGAATCACTACCAGAAGGTGGCGCCGGTTTTGTGATAGCACCTGTTATTCCTCCTGCATCACCACGCTTACGAGCACGTAGTGCAAGTGCGGATGCAGCACCAGCATCTGCTAGTGTGGCGCAGCCTTCCGTTGGTGTTAACGAAGATACTGATGCGCTCGTGGACGTAGCGCTTAATGAACCAGATGATCACGCATCAACTCTCGTACCAGCTGTAGTTTCTGATAATAACAACGCTTCTGCTGATGGCGACGACAAGGTGAAACAAGAGGATAATACAGCAGCTGCTTCTCCTCAGGACCCTGCTGCTTCTCCTCTTCTTGCAGCGCAAGGCGTACCTGCGCCGGTAGCAGCATCACTACGCTCACGGCTTGCTCATTTTCCTTTGGACAAGACATTGGTAGGTACTGCTGCTGGTTCATGGGTTATCGCACTGCTTATGTTTTGCTGTGATAATGATTTGCGTGAGTACATTTTGCATCAAGCAAAAAAGATATTTAAAAAGAATGCAAAAGAAACCGGCTTACTGCCCTATTTGACGCCACGCGAAAAGAAGGCGCTCAGAGTTAAAGCCATTATTACGGCGACGCTTGCTGCGCTTGGTACCGCTGCTGCCGCTGGGTACGGGGTACGTGCCGGCATGCGTCATTTTGCTAAGTAGATTAGGGGCGCGTTAGCGCCCTCTAAAACGCGCTGTTAATACCGATGTGAAATTCAGACGGCGTTTCTCCGATACGCTTATTGCGATCGAGTTTATAGCCAAATGAAATCTTCATTGGTTGTGGCTTGATAATATTAAGGCCAATACCAATCGTATGACGTAGGTGAAATGAATCCCCCTTAATGTCACTGGCATTATCGCGTATGATTTGGGTCTTTGGTGTGTCAAAGGCGCAGCCAAAATCGTAGAACAAATGTATTTTCATATCGTAGTTGCTCAGGAGAGGAAACACGAGCTCTGCAGTCCCGTAGATAGCTTTTTTACCGCCCAGAGGGTTGGCATAGCGCCACGATGGGCCAGCTTGCGAGTAGTTAAAGCCGCGCAAGGTGTTTTCACCACCAATGTGGAACAACTCGCGGTACGGAATTTTACTGTAGGTTGTTTGGCCAAGGCCGATTTGCTCAACCATACCCGCAAAGCCATGAAGGCCAAGTACCAGAGTGTCATAGCCAATCAGTGGCGTGTACCAGCTCGCCTCAAGGCTTGTCTTGAGGTACGAAAACGTTTTGTTCAGTACCGGAACGGCAATTTTGTTGCTAAAGGCAATGCGATAGCCGTCGTTTGGATATACCAGATGATTGCGGGTGTCTTTGATGATATCAAAGCCCACCCAGTGTACGGTACCTGCTTGTAGTTTTTGCTCCAGAAGTGCTTGTAGGCGTGCGTGGTCGCGCGGCGACGGGCTGGCAATAGTAACGCGTGAGGTATAGACCGGATCGCCATGATCATTGGTGGTGACGATATAGGCGTTGTTGGTAATCTTTTGGATGCCGGCTTCAAGATGTAGCGTGGTACGGCGATCAGGTGTTGGCAGACGTGTCCCGAGACGACCAACAAGGCCGACCACTTGTTCGGTTGGTGATGGTGAAACCCAGCGCCAGGTATCGTACGCCGTGCGGTTGAAGCTTAATTGGAGTTGTGCCGAGAGGTTGTGGCGTAGATACGGGTCACTGACATACATAGAAAATTGACTGAGGGTTGCCTTGCTCCCCTTTACGACAAAGCCAGCATCCCATCCTTGGCCGAGCATATTGCGTAGATCAGTACTCACAAAGCCTTTTAGGCCGGCATTCGGGTCTTGCTGACTGGCACCAAAATCGATACCGAGATTAAACTCGCGTGTTGGGACCTCTTTTACTTTGAGCTCTAAATCCATGAGATCATTGGTAATGCGGTGTTTTTCCCAGGTAACACTTTCGCGGTCAAAGTAGCTTAGGTACTCAACATTTTGTTTTGAGACATCAAGAGCGGTGCTGGTGATCAGCGCGCCTTCATCAAGGACAAGCTGGCGACGAATGACGTGATCACGGGTGTGATCATTGCCGGTAACAAAGATACGATTCAAACGCCACTGGGTGCCTTTGTCTACATGAAACGTAATTGCCACGGTATGTGCATTGGTATCAGGCACAATCGATGGTGATACGTATGCGTCAATAAAGCCATATTCGCCGTAGAGCTTTTTAATAGACTCCATCATTTTGTGCATTTCAGAATGCTTGTAAACATCCCCAGGGGCAAGGGTGAGGAGGCGACGTACAATGCGATGCGGTACTTTTTCATCAGGCGCAATATCAATCGAGCTCACGGTAAACTGTGGGCCTTCGTTGATAGTAAAAATAATATTGATCGCTTTTTTGTCGGGGCTTTGCGTGAGTGAGGTGTTTGTGACACGTGCCGTAAAATAACCACGGTCCATGTAGAGCATGCGAACACGCTCTTTATCTATTTCAAGTGCGCTCTTATCATATTTTCCGGCACCGTTTAAAAAGCCAAAGACCCACGCCTCGCGGTTTTGAATAAAGCTGCGAATGGTACGGCTTGGGATGATAGTGTTGCCAATAAAATCAATATGCCGGATATGGCTTTTTTGGTTTTCTGTTATCGTAAAACTGAGCGTTGCGCGCTGCGGATTTTCCGGATCGATAGTGACTGTTGGTTGTACGTCGACTTGGTGATAGTCGTTTTCTTGGTATTCTTTTTTAATTTTAACTGCCAAGAGCTTGGCGCTTTCTTCATTAATAGCCCGTACATTTTTTGCATCAATAATCTCTTCGAGCTTTTTTGTTGAGAGCGCTTTGTTGCCGGAAAAGGAAATGCTGGCAAGCGTTGGCTTTTCCGTTACAGTAACAAAGACGCTGACTCTGCCATCTGCTTGCACTTCTTTTTCAATCATGATTTGTTCAAAGGCGCCTAGGCTGTAGAGTGCTTCAATGGCTTTGGTACTTTGTGCTTCGTCAAACAACGATTCAGCACGATAGGGTAAACGGTGTAGGATCGTTGCTTCGGGAATAAGGGCGTTGCCGCTAATGATTACTTTATCGATAAGGGGGAGATCGTCGGCGTAGATTGCTGCTGATGAGAGAAACAGCGTGTACATACCGCACACAAAAAGAACGACTTTTTTAGCGAAAAAACGTGTCATATAAGGTATTTCCTTGTATCTGTGCCTTAGGCCGGAGCGCAAGAGGGCGCCATGATACAAGGTTATACAAAAAAGGCGATGCTTTTGTTGGGCGCCACCTTATTTATTACTGAATCATTTGACTGTAGTGATGGAGGAGTTCCATCTCAAATGCCGGCGACACATTTTCCGGACGCCATTTTTGCGCCATAGTTTGCAGTTCATGAACAAGAGGGCGTGGAATATATACTTTGCCAAGTTTATCTACGGTGTCATGGGCATAGGCACTGAGTGAGACGTAGTCCTGGTTAAATTTGATGTGCACATCAAGATCATGGGTGTTGGCGATTTTTTCGGCGAGGCGTTCAATGTATGGCAGCAGGATAACGTACGGATATGGCTGAATATGAAATTGTGCCTGGCCTTCAAGTTCGTGTGCCTTCCAGCTCATAAACCAAAATTCTTTATGCAGGGGGTCTTGTGATCCCTTTGATCGGCGCACACCAAACATTTTTGTCCAGAGTGCGCTGAGTGTGTCTTTTAGTCCGCTGAGCGAGGAATCCTGAGAGGTTGCTTTTGCGAGTAATGCAGGGTCTTTGATGAGCAGGTGTGGTTTATTGAGAGTGATTTTTATTTGCGTGAGTAGAGGCGCATGTGCGGGTAGCGGGTGTCTGTGTTCAATGCGTTTTTCTGAGTAATAGCGCCTTGTGCTTACCCAATCCATACCCTGAATAATATCATCGTCAGAATACAGGTTGTAGAGATGCTTAAAAAAAGGTACTTGCGTAAAGCCAACCGTTTCCGGCTGGATTGGGGTGCCGAGCATGATAACTTCATCGATAGTGAAATGTGCTGTGGGCAGCGGATGCTCCTTAGTCTTTTTCTGCAGCACCTCCCACAGCGCTTGCATGCTTGCAAGTTCATCGTGCGTCGAATACTCACTCGCTGTCGGCTTTTCAGTGCTGGCGCGCGTGAGGAGTGCATGAATGCCAGCCATATTTAAAATGAGATTGCCGCCATGGCTGTGTGCAATGAGGCGAATTTTGGGTGAAATGCCACTGCTTTGCAGGCGTGTATATTCTTCAGTGAGTGCGCGGTAAAATTTGATCGCTTCGCTGCGACGACGGTATTGGCTAATCAGCCCACTCCAGCCATACGTATAAAACAGGTGCTTCTCATTATTGTGCGTTGCCAGATCGCTCATGACTTCATAGGCAGCAGCAATAGGAAGAACAGCGTATTTGTGTGTAGCTTGTGGTAATTCAAATGACGGTATGACCGGTTTTAAGCCAAGTTCTTGCAGCGGCTGCATTTGGAAAAAAAAAGGGTCGCTGCGCATGAGGCGTGACATCTGTTTGTATGCCGTTTTTCGCACGTTGTCTTTGATCACATTAAATACACTAATAAGACCGAGTGTCGTTGCAAAAGAACCGTGCACAAAAATAGTCATCCATGGTGTTTGTGTTGCCAGCGACTTCTTTTCCAATTGCTGCAAGATGTGCGAAAGCCACATATGTAATCCCACGGAGCTTGCCAGCGCAAAGAGTAGGCTGAGCAGGAGCACGTGAGTCCATTTTTTTTGGTGTAGTGCCATGATATGTCCTCAGGCAGGTTCTTCTTTTGTTTGTACTTTCCAGAGTGATTGATAGAGCCCTTCTTGTGCCAGTAATGCGGCATGAGTGCCATCTTGTACGATATGTCCTTTATCAAACACTAAGATGCGATCCATGTGTAGCAGTGTAGACAAGCGGTGAGCAATAACCAGCGTGGTTTGCTTATTTGTGTCACCATGCTCTTCAAACCACTCAGTAAACGATGACTGAATTTCCTTTTCCGTAATCGTATCGAGTTGTGAAGTTGCTTCGTCAAGAATAAGAATAGGCGCTTCTTTGAGAATAGCACGCGCAAGTGCAATACGCTGGCGCTGGCCCCCCGAAAGTTTGGTGCCGCGTTCGCCAACGGTGGTGTCGTATTTTTCTGGCAATTTCATAATAAACTCATGGGCCGCTGCTTTTTTTGCTGCGGCTTTGATAAGAGCTTCAGTGGCTTTTGGATTGCCATACGAAATGTTGTCGGCCACGCTGCGATGAAACAAGCTCGGCTCTTGTGGCACAAAGGCAATAGCATTGCGCAGTGAGGCTTGGGTGACTTTGGCAATGTTTTGGTTGTCGATTGAAATTTCGCCACCGGTCAGATCGTATAAACGCAAGATGAGGTTGACAAAGGTTGATTTGCCACCGCCCGAATAGCCAACGAGTCCAACGCGCTGGCCACCAGGGATAGTAAGTGTTTTATCTTGAAAAAGACCTTCACCGCCGGGATAGTGAAAACGTACTTTATGAAATACAATTTCACCGTTTGTTGCCTGTAGTGGTACTGCATCCGGCGCATCTTGCACCTCAAGCGGCTCGTAAAAGGTGTCGAGTGCCTGAGTAGTTTGTCCCCATTGATCGGCAAAATCTTTCATCTTGTCACTCAGATGCCACAAGTTATCAATAAGACTTAAATTGACCCCAATAATGAGCGCAAAGTCGCCGGGGGTTACCATGTTTTTTGCCCGCAGCATGATGAGCAGCAGAATGCAGCCTGCTTGATATATCGTGAAGCCTGCTGATTGTGCCATATTGATACCAAGCGAATACCAGCGTCTCTTTTGTGTTGCGTGCAGATAGGTGGCCTGTGCTTTTGCTATGATATTTTTTTCTTCCTCATAGCGCGCAAAAAGGCGCACGCTGAGCATATTAGTAACTGCATCAACACAGCGGGCCATGACACCTGATCCCGCTTCTGCTGAGCGATGCGTGAGAAAGCTGAGGCGCTTGAGTGTAAGACTGGAAATGGCAATAAATAAAAGGGCCCACAAAGAAAGTGCCCCCGCCAGAAGCCAATGAATGCTGGCAACGGTGGTGATGGTGACTGCAATAGTCAGGACGTTAAAAAATAATCCATTAATGAGGAAGGCAATCATGGCAGGGATAGCGATGACGATATCACTCATTTTTGCAGACAAGGCACCTGCAAAATTATTTTGAAAATAGCGGTGTGGCTGCAAAGAAAGCTGCTTAAAGACTACTTGATTAATAGTGTTGCGCAGCGCTGGCTCATATTTTAACTGTGCCCAGTCAGCCACGCGCCATGAGGCGGCAACAATACATTCGAGTGCAATAATAATAAGGCCGTACTGCCACATGCGATCGATGCATGGTTCGCTTGCGGCATTTACAATGCAGCGCACCATAAAAGGTACCGCGACGGTGATGCTACTAAAAATAATCGCATTCAGAGAAGCGAGGGTAAGATAAAACCAATACGGTGCCGCTACGGACCGTATAAATGGGAGTACTTTCATACAGGAGAGTGCCTCAATAGGGTAAAAACGCCAGTAGCGTAGATGGCTCGCGTAACCGTGTAAAGAGTTAACACTCTTCGGCTTGCGCCTTCCAGAGCGCCTGATACAGCGTATTGCGCTGCAGCAGTTCTTCGTGTGTGCCATCTCCTACTATGGTGCCGTTATCAAAGATAAGAATGCGGTCCATGTGCTGTATGGTGGTTAGGCGATGGGCAACAACGAGCAGGGTTGGCTGAAGGTCTTTCGGTTTTTCACTCAGCCACTGAGTAAATGTTGCTTGAATGCTCTGTTCTGTAAGGCCATCAAGTTGAGAGGTTGCTTCGTCAAGAATAAGAACATGCGCCTCCTTTTTAAGCAGCGCTCTTGCCAGAAGGAGGCGTTGGTACTGGCCGCCTGACAGTCCGGTGTGCTCGTGATCGATAATCGTGTTGTAAGCGCTCGGAAGTTGCTCAATAAATGTGTCCGCAGCGGCATAGAGTGCAGCATGTCGAATGTCTTTATCGCTGGTATGGGGGGCGGCGTAGGCAATATTTTCCTTGATGGAGCGCAGAAACACTGGCGTGTCTTGGGGAACAACGGCAATATGGTTGCGTAAAGAGGCCAGAGATACCGTTGCAATATCGTGCTCACTGATAGTGATGCTGCCGCATCCCGGTGCGATATCATAGAGGCGCAGCAAGAGCTGGGCAAAGGTTGTTTTTCCGCTGCCCGAGGGGCCAATGAGACCAACTTTTTGTCCAGCGGGAATGGTAACTGACAGCTCTTTCAGGACGGGTATTGTGGGTGTATAGCCAAACGTAACTTTGTTAAAACAAATAGTGCCGTTGCGCGCCGGCAGATCATGTGGCACGGGAAGTCTGCGAGGCGTTTGAGGATTGAGCATGGTTGCAACAATACAGCTTCCTTCACTCCAATGTGCTTCTAATTCGCGTATTTTTTCTCCGGCACGCCAGAGTTTTTCCGTTACGGTTGTATTTGCCGCTATAACCAGGGTGACGTCCCCTGCGGTTAAAATGTTTTGGTAGCAGAGCCATAATAGGAGACTCGTGCTCAGTGCGTAATAAAAAGAAAAGCCATAGCCTGCAATGATATTTTTTTGTGCGATGTACAAGCGCCGTTTGTTTTTTTGTACGCCGATGGTATTGTGCATCTGCTTCAAACCGTTATATTCGCGCTGTTGCGCATTACTTAGGCGCACGCTGAGTATGTTGGTTAGCGTGTCTGCTACGCGCTCAATGATGCTTGCTTCATAGGCGCTGATGATGGTGGAGTACGCCCTTAACTGTGCATAATTACTCCAGGTGAAGAGGACTAAGAGGCAAATCCACGCTAAGAAAAGAATACCAATGAGTGGGTGTATTGACCAAAGCAGTATTTGATAGCTGCAAAAGAGTAGTGCCGTGTATAAAAAGAAATTGACCAGTGTGTGCATAATGCTGGGAATGAGTATGGAGAGGCGGCGTAGAGTAGTGGTAATGTGACCCGGGCTGGTTGCTTGGAAGAAGGCATAGGGTTGCTTAAGCGTGAGTAAAAAAGCCTCTTGTTCGATGTGTACTTCCAGGAGCGGCTCATACGTGGTGGCGATCCAGTGGAAAAAGCTCCATAGGGCAAGATTGATAAGCTCTATAGCGATAATGATTACCACGTGAGGCCATATATCGCCTCCTTGTTGCGCAGTGGTAATCAGGTCTTTGAGTGTCTTGGCAAGAAGGAGAATAGTTGCAACATACGCGCACATGTTGAGTATAAGGAGTGTGAGATAGCCCTTGAGCCCACGCATGACGTGGATTAAAAAAGTAACAAAGGTCATGGCACTTCCTGTGTAGGAATATCTATCTCCTGTTGTTTCCACAGTGTTTGATACAATCCGGGTTGCATAATGAGCTCGCGGTGCGGCCCGTCTTGAATAATGGCGCCGTGCTTGAATACCAGAATTCTGTCGACATGCAACAGAGTCGAGAGGCGATGGGCGATGATAATAGTGGTTTGTGGGTAGCCATTTTTTTCTTTGGTAAGCCAAGCATACAAATTATTGCGTACTGTTTGTTCCGTTATGGCATCAAGATGTGAGGTGGCTTCATCGAGGACAAGAATTGGCGCGGTTTTTGCAAGAGCGCGCGCCAAAAGAACGCGCTGCATTTGTCCCCCGGAGAGATTGCATGTTTTGTCTCCAATGATGCTATTGTAGCCTTCAGCCAGATTCTTGGCAAAGGAGTGCGCAGCAGCAAGTTGTGCGGCGTGCTTAATTGCTCCGCTATAAAGGCCGGGCATGTTATAGGCGATATTTTCTTTGACGCTTCGTTTGAAGAGATGGCCATTTTGCGGGACAAAAGAGATGGCATCATACAGAGATTGGTCTGTGGTGAGTGCAATATCTTGCTTGTCGATGCTGATGGTGCCGCTTTGGGGTTTTTGTAGTTTGAGCAATAAATGAATAAACGTTGATTTCCCGCTTCCCGATTCACCAATGATGCCGACTTTTTGGCCAGCGGGAATAGTGAGTGATAGCTCCTTAAAGAGTGGCTTTGTCGGGGTATAGGAAAAAGAGACGCGATGAAAGGTAATTTCGCCGGCCGGTGCATACAGGGCAGGCAGCGGCAAATGCTGTTTAGTACAAAGCGCGTCTTCTTCAGTGAGTGCGAGCATGTAAGCAATAGCACTCCAGGCCTTGAGTGCTTCTGGCACGATGGTAGCAAAACTTTGCAGCACGTCGGTGATAATTAAATTGGAGCTGAGTACAAGCGCAAAATCACCAGGGGTTATTGCGTTTGCATGGTATAGGCGCACAAGGAGTATAAGAGAGCCAAGTTGGTACAGCTTAAACAGATACTTTTGTATGGCATTAAGTACTAATGAGGTGCGTAATTTTTCTTTTTCGCACAGCACATACCGCTCGTGGTAGTTGCGCAATTGTTCTTGCTCATGCGAGCGGCCCTCAAAAAGTATGATCGCCAGAATATTTTGGTACATGCTATGCAGCTCGGTGCTAATGGCGGCGTGCGCTGTTTTTGCGGCATATGCTTTTTTTTGTAGCATCGGAATGCCCTTGACCAGAAGGTAGATGTAGATTGCATACAGTGCCAGAAGGTTAATACTGAATAGGGGATTAAGACTCATAAAAATCAGCATGGTAATGCTGAAAGCAATAACCATGCTGAGGCACTCATTCAAGACCATAAAAAAGAGGAGAAAAAAGCTTGAGGTGGCTTGCGTAATGTGGGTGGTTAAAAAGCCGACAGAATATTTTTTAAAAAAGCGGTGTGGCTTTTGCAGGATAGCGCGATAGAAAAAGAGGTTGACGGCGCTAAACATTTCTTCGGCATAGCGCAGTTGCAAAAAACTCGTAATTCTAAAAAAGGTATTTGATGTCAGATTCAGTAAGCAAAGCAGGCATGCAAAGAGTATGAGGTGCGTAGCATTTTTTGCCGCAAGTGCGTTGATGACATACTTCAAGACGATGGGAGTGAGCTTGAAGCTGGTAATCGCAACAGTCAGGCACAAGAGGGCACCACTTAAAAAGCGCCAGTACGGTCTAAAAATTTCAGATAAAAAGGCGTGCATGTGCATGGGGGTATGGGGTAAAAGGGACTATGAGAGCACGGAAAAAATATGTATGTGTTCTTTGCTCTCTGCAAGCCAGGCAAGATGCGGATCGTTGAGGATGTTTTTCTTAAGGGCTCGCCGGTTGATGGTGACGTTTTGCAAGTTCGCTGCAGTGCGATTAATAAATAATTTTCTTCCATTTGCTAAGGAAACGATCGGCAAAGGGTCCCCCTTTTTTGCGGTATACAGAAGATGCATCGCGATGGTAAATGTGACAATGCCCATATACTCGGTAGACGTGGCATAGGTAATTGCTGCGCCCGTCGTTATGCCGGCAATGGTGCAGCAGTAGCAGGTAATGCCGAGCTCATTGCAGAGTCGCACAAGATTTTGAGTAATTTGTATCAGGCCGCTTAACTCAAGCAGAAAGAGGGTGTCATATGAGGCGAGCAGTGTTTTGAGTTTGGGCACGGCATTGGCAAAACCATCAAGAGGAATCAGATCTGCATGGACACCGAGCTTCTCCAGTGACTCTTTGGTGCCGGTTGCGTGCATGATTGCAATATTGGCAACATCAAGGGCGCTGTTATAAGGAATTGCAACGCGGCGCGTTGTTGGCTTTGCCGCGCAGAGGAGTCGTGCGGGGATTATATCATCATAGCCGCTCATCATAACGCCAGCGGCTTCGGGTGGGCACTCTGATGCCTCACAAAAAGAACCAACGGTAAGGATCTGGGTTGACGAGTTATTCTCGGGATCGCGTTTATTTTTTGCAGCTATGAGGGCTTGTGTTGCCATGGTTCCTATGGCAATCACGAGGTCTGGTTCGGTGTTTAGTGCCGTCTCGCAGATGGTAGAGAGCTCAATTTTGCTTTGCGGGTTGTAAGGATAGTCACTAAAAACAAGGTCGCTTGCGTGCGCGCTACGGTGCGCTGTCTGCAGAATCGCTTGGTGGCACAATTCAACCGGTGCCGAGCCGTTTGCGTAAATGATGGCAATGTGCTTTTGCGTTGAGAGCGGGCAGGGACGAGGTGGTATTAGGAAGAAGACGGTGCCAAGGGTGAGAACGATGATGCCAAGCAGGTAAATCTTTTTCATTGAAAGATCCTTATGTGGTTCGTTGTTGTAAGGACAGCGAGAACACCACCCTTTATGATGCGTCGGGGAAGGAGTGCTCTCGCTATACAGCCTACACTCTAACGCTATTCCCCCTGTGGTGCAAGAGGGATTTTTAGCGTCAAAACATAAAGTGAACATGCTTTTTGTCTGGTTGCGCAGCATAAGGATTGCGCTTATACGCGGTGGTTGATACTATGCCCCCCTTTCTGAGAGGAGATACGTAGTATGATATATGAGATTATAACAAGCTTTTCGTGGTGGTTTCCTTTGGTGGCCGGATATCTACTTGTCGGGGGTGTGAAGGCGCTGAAAACGCGGGCAATGTGGCTTCCTCTGGCCTATGTTATCCCTCTTTTTTTGTTGCTGCTTCAGGTGCCGCTCTTCATGTCACTGTCTGGTGATATTGCCATGCTCCTCATTGTCTCGTGTATGGTGGGCATCGGTGTCGGTGGTACCATTCTGCGCCTGAATATTAAGCAGGGGCTTGATCGGCTTTGCTTTGTGGTTGGTGGTGAATATGTGACGCTTCTGCTTGTGGCAATGATGGTTAGCATCAAGGTGGCTACCACGGTTGTGCCGGTCATGTACCCCGAGACTGCGTGGATGGCTCGTATTATTTCTGCCCTTGCCGGCACTTTTGTGCCAGGCATTTTTTTGGGGCGGGCGCTTTTTTTGACCGCGCACCTCAAGCAGGGCGGCAAAAAGTAATTGACATTATTCGTGCTTATTTTAAGATGGACATGGGTTTTTGGCTCAGGTGCGCATTGCACACTTGTTTCGAACGCTTTTCCACGCGAGGCGAAACGGTTGAGTGCCGGGTTTCTTTAGTGTAGAGTGCTCCCCCTTCGGGACATATGTCCCGTTGATACTACTAGGAGTTATGTATGTCTACAGGAACAGTTAAATGGTTTAATCCTGCAAAAGGCTTTGGTTTTATTCAGCCTGAGCAGGGCGGCGGCGATGTGTTTGTACACATCAGTGCTTTGCACCGAGCTGGTTTGCAAAATTTGCAAGAAGGCCAAAAAGTGCAATACGAGCTTGCAACGACCAATGGAAAAACATCAGCAGTCAATCTGCAAGTTGTTGCTGGCCGTTAAGCCATTTTGAGATCCCTTTGAGGTGAGTTTGGTTCCGTTTCGATGGTGGTGACTTTCCTCTTTGTTTTATTATATTCATTAGGAAGAACGTTACCATGGAAAATTTTGGTATTCTAGGTTTGCCGGAACGGCTCATGAACTCCCTCAAGCTCATGAAATTTCATCAACCAACGCCTATTCAGGCGCAAACTATTCCCTCGGCTCTCGAGGGCAAAGATATTTTGGGTTCAGCACAGACAGGTACAGGCAAAACAGCCGCATACGGTATTCCGCTGATTGCGCATGTTTTGGCAGGCGGTGATCGCTCTGCGCTTGTACTGACACCGACGCGTGAGCTTGCGATGCAGGTGCTTGATACATTGCATCAGCTGCTCGGCAAGGGGAGTGATGTTAAGACAGCACTTCTTATCGGTGGTGATCCAATCACGAAGCAATTTAGACGTCTTGAAGCAAAACCACGCATTGTTGTGGGAACGCCTGGTCGTATTGTTGACCACTTGTCGCGCAAAACGCTATCGCTTGCCGATACCACGTTTTGGGTTCTTGACGAGATGGATCGCATGCTCGATATGGGCTTTGCAGAGCAGCTACAAGACATCATTCCTCATTTGCCGGAAAAGCGTCAAACTTTGATGTTTTCTGCAACGATGGAACCAGCGATTGTAAAAGCGGCAAATGCCTATTTGAGTGATCCGGTTCGCATTGCGGTAGGTTCTACAACGTCTCCGGTTGCCGGCATTACCCAAGAAGCGCTGCGCACTTTGGAGAGTGAAAAATATGCGGTGCTTCAAGACTTACTTGGCAAGCGTCAAGGTACGATTATTGTGTTTGTAAAGACGCGTTTCAATGCTGATCGTTTGGCAGAGCGTCTTAAAGAAGATGATCATGCGGTTGCAGCGATTCATGGCGATTTGCGCCAAGCGCGTCGTGAGCGCGTGATTCGTGATTTCCGTTCTGGTAAGTCTCGTGTGCTGGTTGCAACTGATGTTGCGGCTCGTGGTCTTGATATTCCTCATATTGAGTGCGTGGTGAATTACGATTTGCCTCAGTGCCCAGAGGATTACATCCACCGTATTGGCCGTACTGGCCGTGCTGGAGCACGGGGGCATGCGATTAGCATGATTACTGGCTCTGACAACGCGCGCTGGCGTGCTATTTCACAACTTATGAAGTCAAACGGCGGTGAAGCTATTCGTATTGAAGGCGCACCGGCGGTTACTGTTGAGCCTCGTCTTGAGCGAAAACCAGCTTCTTCTCCCAGTTTCGCGCCACGGCGCGAAAGAACGTATGGTGAGCGCCCACAAGGTGATCGACCGTATGGCGAACGCCCGCAAGGCGAGAGGCGTTTTGAGAGAAGAGAGAGGCAAGGCGGCCAGCATGAGCGCAAACCCTTTTCTGGGGGTGGTTTTAAGAAAGATCGCTTTCAAAAGACGTTTACGCCACGTCACCAAAACGATTCATTTGTACCACATAATCGTCGTGAGCATAGTCCTTTTGAACGTGATATGCAGGCTCTCTCTACATCTGAGCGCCGACCATTCGGTGCACAGGGCGCAAGGCCTGGACGTCCGGAGTGGCGTAGCGAAGGTTCCTTTCATGGGAACAATCATGGCGCCAAGCGTGGCGGCGGGTTCGGTGGCGGCAGCTTCTTTGAAAAGCGCGGCAACGGCGAAGGCAGGCCGATGAGGGGTGAGCGACCTCAATTTGGGGCATTTGGTCGTAGCGGTAATGGTACGAATCCTCATAAGCGTCGTGAACACTTCTCTGATCGTCCGACGTATGGCGATAATCCATTTGGACGTGAGCAAGCGGCATTTGGTCGTCGTATGAATAAACGTCGTCGCGATGAAGATGATACCACACGCGAATAAGGTATAGCATTGCATGCTGGATCGGTTAGCGCTTGCAGCTCGGATAGAAAAACTCACGGATAAGTTGTTTCCTGAGCTTGAAAAGACCATAGATCTTGCTGTAGCGGTCTATAAAAAAATCGCTGCTGATACAACATTTGCACAAAAGGCACAAGAGGCGCAGAGTTCGTTTCTTGTGCCTTTTTGGCAGGGGCATCTTTGTGATGTGGTTGGATATACTGCAGCAGCGACGTATGACGTGCTTGCCATTGATGGATCGCAAGTGTATCCGGATCGCCATGTGGTGGGTGCCGGATGTTTTTTAATCAACATAGGTGGCGTGCATCTGGCGTATAACGCGCAGAGTAGCGTCAAGCTTTTTTCAACCCCGGAGGTCTGTGCATTTTCTGATTTTGCCGCGCAGGGCGAAATGATTTCGCACGAGATTGTTGATTTGCTCCGCGAGGAGCGCGAGCTGGCAGCAACTGTCACCGCAGCAGAGCAGCTTGTGCCAGAAAAGGCAGTGGTGTTTGTTGATGGCACTCTTATTTTTTGGGTGCTTGAAAGTAAAGACAGTGCCGTGCAAAAGCGTTTTCTCTCGTCCTATATGGCATCGCTTGAAGCGCTGTATCAAAAAAAGCAGGTGGTTGCTGGCTACATTAGTTTGCCCAAGAGCCGAGAGGTGATGAGTCTGGTCAAACTTGGTTTGTGCCGTTTTTCGGTAGCTAATTGTATTCCCTGTCATTCATTGTATGACACGTTTCCCTGTAAGGCGGTTGACGCTCTTCTTGATGTGCACATAATGAGTCAGCTCCTCGAGCCGGGAGCGCGCAGTATTTTGTTTGCCACTTCCTCACATATTGTGACGCAGTATCCGCCGCATCTGCGACCATGGTTTTGCTATCTCCATGTGGGTAGCGAAATAGTACGTCTTGAAATGCCGGCATGGGTTGCTGGCGATGAGGCGCTGGTTGCGCGTGTCTGCCAAGTCGCACTTGATCAAGCACAGAAGGGTGGCGGCTACCCGGTAGTCTTGGCTGAAGCGCATGAGCAAGCCGTGGTAAAAAGCGCTGATCGTGAATTTTTTTATCAATTACTTGTGCGTATTGGTATGAAGCATAATAAAACTGTTGGATCTTCGCTGAAGAGTATTGCTAAAAAAACAATGCGCTTCTAAACTGTGCGGCCTTAATAATACCCCCTTCAGCACAATACAGAGGGTATATGAGTATATATAAGTACATGGTTGGTTTGGTTTTTAGTAGCGTGGTGTGTGGTCTAATTGCTGCAGACGAGGCAGCATGGTTGACGCCATTAACTGAGGTAGATCTGGTAAGCGATGAAGCTTCGCCCACTGGAATAACAGAAGTGAGTCCATCAGCTGTTCCCAAAGAAGGTTCATGCATCGCGCCCTCGCTGAAGGAATGTGACTTTTTTGAGTACTTGCGAATGCGAAAAGGACGCAAGACTCCCAAGCGCTATCTGGAGAAAAAGAAAAAAGAATTTGTTGCTAAAGAAAAAGCGCGAAAAGCGTTGTGGCTTGAGTACTTCAAAGAAACATATGGGCTGACTGATGGGCATGAGATCAATGCATTTATGCGAAATGGATGGCTGACGTCAGAAATGGTGCGTGATACGTTGGGAGATCATTCGCCAAAGATTCACCCGATTCTATTTAAGGAGCAGGTGTTGCATACGTTTCCTATAGAACGAGGGGGGCGGTATTGTGCCTACGATGCTCTGAACACCGTGGTATATGCTCTGGATAAAGTCGGCTGTCAATATCGAGAAAAATATGAGGCTACCTTTGCGCGTACTTGTCCTGAGTATCTGAATGATCTAGAAGCGGGGCATATTCTTGGCACGTATGTGGTATGGAAAAAATTGTGCAAGAAGAGTAAGCGGGTAGTTGTACCGGTTGGGGTCCTTGATGATATTGCGTACGTTGTTGTTTTTCAGCGTGGTGAGGGGAAGATGCTTGCAAGCACTATATTTAAGCACACCTGTTTACAGAAGCAATTCAACGAGTCTGAGTATTGGGTTTTATGATTCAACTGCAAGCACTGAGCCTCTCCTTTGGCGAGCAAGCTCTCTTTAAAAAGATTTCACTTCTGATTAATCCACAAGACAAAATTGGTCTGGTGGGTGTTAATGGCGCGGGTAAATCAACGCTGCTTAAGGTTATTGCTGGTCAGCAGGCATTAAACGGCGGTCAGGTGAGCGTTGGTAACGGCGTACGCCTTGCGTATTTGCCCCAGGAAGTGGTGCTTAATTCACCATTGTCTATTATTGATGAAACAATGCGTGGCGCCTATGGAGAGCTCGGTGCTTGGCACGTACGTGCGCGAGAACTTGAGCGCAGCAATCAGATGAATTCTGCTGAATACGCAACGCTGCAGGCAGATTTGGCCTCGCAGGATTACGGCATAAAGCTTGCGCGTGCGCGCAAAGTGCTGGCCGGTCTTGGCATTGAGCAAGAGCGGCATGATATGCCGGTGATGACGCTGAGCGTGGGGTGGCAGATGCGCGTCGTGTTGACGCAGCTTTTGCTGCAAGACGCTGATATGTATCTGTTTGACGAACCAACTAACCACCTTGATTTGCAAGCACGCGAATGGCTTTGTGGCTTTTTACGACAGTCACGCTCTGGGTATCTGCTCATTAGTCACGATCGGTACGTGCTTGATCAGGTCTGCGAAAAAACCTTTGTGCTTAACAAGGGTGTGCTTCGTGTGTATCAGGGAAATTACTCGTATTACCGGCAGGCATATGACGAGCAGGTATTTCACTTGCGTGCAGCCAAAGAGGCTCAAGATCGTGAAATCGCTCGACGCCAAGACACGATTGAGCGCTTTCGTGCCAAAGCCTCAAAGGCAAAAATGGCTAAATCCATGGAAAAGCAGCTTGAGCGTATGGAGCGTATTGAGTTTGATGAAGAAGCGCTTCCAGAGATGGGGCTGCCCTTTCCTCCCCTTGAACGTGCGGGTGATGTGGTAGTGCGGGTACAGGATCTACAGAAGTCATTTGGTGATAAGCATATTTTTTCAAAAGCTACGTTTGAAATTAAGCGTGGTGAACGGGTGGCCATTGTGGCACCCAACGGCGCGGGTAAGACAACGTTGCTCTCCTGTATCTATGGCGCGCTCAAGCAAGATGCCGGCACGATTTCCTTTGGGCATAATGTTGCTTATGCGGTGTTTGAGCAAGAGCAGGTAGCTGCATTGAACCAACAAAATACGGTGCTTGAAGAGGTGGAGCAGGTTGCCTGTAAGACTATGCGGCCGATGGTGCGCAAGGTGCTTGGGTCCTTGCTGTTTTCTGGTGACTCAGTGCACAAAAAAATTAAGATGCTCAGCGGTGGCGAGCGCAACCGTGTTGCGCTGGCAAAAATAGTGGTACGGCAAGTGAATTTCTTAATCCTTGACGAGCCGACAAACCATCTTGATCTTATGGCGCAGCAGGTGCTCACCGAAGGTCTTGCCGGCTATCTTGGCACGATACTTTTTGTCAGTCACGATCGCGATGTAGTAGCGCGCGTGGCAACAAGCATCATCTCTCTTGATAACGGGGTGGTTTCCTACTACCCCGGGACGTATGAATCGTTTTTGTTCATGCGTGAAAAACAACGGAGTGCGGCTGCTGTAGCCATGGTTAAAAAGAGTGCTCCTACGGCGGCGCAGGCTGTTGTGCCTGCACAAGAAGCACCAGTGGATATGAGTAAAGCGATGCGTTCTGTTGAGCAGGACATTGCGCGCCTGGAGCAGGCGATGGCGCGCGCAGCCGAAGCGCTGGGTGAAACCGAATACGGTACTCCTGAATATGAAAAAGCATTACAGCGTTATGAGGAGCTGCAAAAGCAGTGCGCTGCCGAGCAGCAAAAGTGGGAAGCGCTGTATAATGAAGTGCGGTAAGTAACGTCGTTTATGCTCCTTATGTGGTAAGTGCTGTTGCTGATTTGCACGACGTTGGTAAAGTGCTAGAGGCGGTACGCACAGCGTAGTTGCCGCTGCGGGCCGCTTTAGGGGCGTGCAGTCCAGGTTCATAGTGATATAGAGTGATATGCAGAAACTGTTAACTATTCTTTTGTGTAGCATCGGCATAACGACTGGTGTTGTCGGCGCTCCAGTGGATTCACCTGAGCGCCTAGAGGTCTACGAATCAGCGCTTGAGAGTCTTGCAGGAAACAAAAAATACGATGCACTGCGCCAGGCTTTCGTGGCTGCGTTTACGTATGATGCTCAGTGCAGGCAAACAGGAAAAAAGGTAACGACAAAGCAAAAAAATAGCCTGATTGCTAAGTGGCGCCGGGTAATACGGCTGGCGCAGCGGATAAAAACAGCGCAGGGGCGACAGGCGGTTTCTGGTGTGCTGCAGTTTGCTAAAAAAGAAGAATACGTACTGACCGGTGGTTTTTGGGCACATGAGGGCAAGGCGGTTATCGGGGGATCTATTGCTGCTCTTGTGTGTGGCCTTGCTGCATGGCGCGTATGGCGTGCCTGGCAAGCGCGGGAAAAGCTCAAGCGTACACAGATGAAGGATGGCAAAAAAAAATTCAAGGATGAAGCAGTGCTCATGGAGCAGTTGGAAGGGGTTTGCGTCATCTGTATGGACGAGATGAATCTTGAGCAAAATCTCGTCTCTCCGGCGACTGATGTATGTATGCATGTGTATCACAGAGATTGTCTTCACCAGTGGTTTCAGCAAAAACAAGAATGTCCCACTTGTAAAGAGTGGTGCTTGAGTGGGTATGTACCCGTGGCGGCGCCTAGAACGTTAGATATTGGGTTTTAGTATGCAAAAATTTTTGGCCGTTATTTTTTTGAGTACCAGCGTAGTGTTTGGTCAGGTGTGTGCTACAACGCACCAGCCTGAGCAAGAGCCGCAGGTTGAGCAGCCCGCTTCTGAGCGCCAAGAGGCATATGAAGCAGCGCTACACAGTCTTGAGGGCAATAAAAAATATGAGAGCATTTGCCAGGCGTTTGCGGCAGCGTATGCGCTTGATGCGCAGTTCAACCTGGCGGGTAAAAAGCTTAAACCAAAGCAAAAAAAGAGCTTGATTGCTAAATGGCGCCGGGTGATTCGGCTTGCGCAGCGTGTTCGTACTAGGCAGGGGCGGCTGGCGGTCAAGGATGCCCTGCAGTTTGCTAAAAAAGAAGTATACCGGTTAACCGGTGGGTTTATGGGGCATGAAGGGAAAGCGCTTATTATTGCCGGAGTATCTCTTGTTGGAGTGGCGCTGGCAGTAGTGGCGTGGAAAAGAGCTCAGCTGGTCGCGCGTAATGCGCGAGAGGCATTCGTCATGGAGCATAATGCAAGGGCGACGCAAGTGGGTATTGAGTGGGTTAGGAATCACGAACTTCCCCCTTACGATCCAAACGATGCTACGCCAACTCGGCTACTGGTTCCTCCAGCAGACGTGGAGCAGTATTTTATGGAACAACAGGGGGCTACGGCTACTCAAGCCCCTCCATCGGTGCCTGCTGCTCCAATCGTAGCGCCTGCAACGCCAGCCGTTGCCAAACAGGTAGCTGCATTTCGGGATAAGAGTAAACTCCCTTCTCATTTGCAGGCCCTTCTTGATGATGATTCTGATGATGAAAATGATGATCCCGCCCTGGGTGTGGGTGGTCCTCGCCTAGAAAGAATATGCTTTGAATGCCATCTCCCGCTTGCGGGTAGTGATAGCGTTGTGGCATCTACGCATCGCTTACGTAACGGGACGCGGCATTGCTACTTGTTTCATAAAGATTGTGCTGACAAAGTGCGTAGCCAAAATGCTGCCCGAGAGGGCTTTGTTTTGCATGAGATGGCGCAGCAGTCGCCCCGCTATCGTTATACTGATGTCACAGGGCTGAGGGCGCGTTTACTTCTTCACGTAAACGCGTGTCGTTATTGCACGCAACCGGCTACGTGGGTACAGCTGCAACCAACTGATTGGCAGTAGCAGTAAGCTAGGAGTTGAATGAGACTTAAAATTAAGCATTTCTTTATTGGATTTGTGTGTTTAACCATATCTTGTTTTTCCGCTGACCCAGGGGTTGTTACTCTTGAGGTTGATCAGTACCAAGCGTATGCCACCGCATTGGCTGCTGAGGATGGATGTAAAGAGTTGGCTCTTGTTACACAAGCATTTGTAGACTTTATTATTGAAAAGGGATTTTTAAGTAAAGATGATGTTAGGCAGGAATTAATGAAAGTTGCAAAAGCGAAGGAGGCAAGAGACAATAGTCGGCCAAAAACTTCTAAGCCTACGCGGTTTCTTTTGAAAAAGTTTGAAAAGTTTTATATGCGTGATCTCGACCGGTTTGCTTTGAAACCTTCTCTAATGGATCAACCGTTCGCAAAAGAACTGCTCATAACAACCTGTACCCTGCTTGGTCTGGCGGTAGTGCTGTTTGCTACCATTGGGTATTATGAGCGCAAGAATCCTTGTCCCGCCCGCTTGAAAAAGAGAGCCGAGCCAAATATCTCTGGGCGCTTCATGCCGGGGCCGCGTGGTTTTCGTATTGTATAGCTAAGTTAATACGTGTCTTGCGCTAATGTCTTTTGCCTTTTTAGTTCGTCCGTCAAAAAGCGCCCCACCTACTATCTGAGAGTTTACACATTAAAGCGAATATTGAGCACATCGCCATCGGTGACTACATACTCTTTTCCCTCAATGCGCATTTTGCCGGCACTTTTGAGCGCGCTCTCTGTTTTGTATTCAAACAAATCTAGGGCGTTATACACTTCGGCGCAAATAAACCCACGCTCAAGATCTGAGTGGATTGTGCCTGCCGCTTGGGGCACTTTGGTGCCACGCATAATAGACCACGCATGTGCTTCTTTTGGGCCACAGGTAAAAAAGGTGATCAGGCCAAGGCGTGTATAGGTCGCTTTGATAATTTCAGCAAGGCCCGTGCATATCAGGCCAAGGCTGCTGGCAAATTCCGCTGCTTCTGCTTCTTCCATCTGCGCAAGCTCGTTTTCAATTTTTGCAGATACGGCAATTACGTTCTCACGACCAAAGCGGTCGACAACAGCTTGATAGTGCTTATTAGCGCGGTAGCCATGGTCGACTAAGTCATCTTCGCTCACATTGGCAATGAAAAGCGCCTTTTTGCCCGTCAGAAGCGGAATAGTTTTGATGCCACTTGCTAATGCGGTTTGGATGAGATGCTGCGCCTGTGTATAGTTGCCAGCGTCGAGCGTTGCTTTGACGTCATTGAGCAGATCGAGCTCCTGCTGTAGTTCTTTTGCTTCTTGTGGCGAGAGCGATTGTTTTCCTTTTCTCTGTTGATGTTCGATTTTTTGCAGGCGTTTTTCGATCGATTCAAGATCTTTCAGGCTGAGCTCGGTTGCAATGGTTTCAAAGTCCTCAAGAGGATTTACCGTGTTGCTGACATGGGTGATTGATGGATCCTCAAAGCAGCGCAGCACATGCATAATAAGATCAACGCCCATGATGTTGCTCAGAAACTGATTGCCCAGGCCTTCGCCTTGCGCCGCTCCTTTGACCAGGCCGGCTATATCGACAAACTGCACCGTGGTGGGAATCGTTTTTTGAGAGCCAAATAGCTGAGCCAGCTTAGTGAGTCTTTCGTCAGGTACGTGCGTAATGGCAAGATGAGGATCAACGGTGCAGAATGGATAATTTTGGGCAGGTATAGATGATTTGGTAAGTGCGTTAAAGAGAGTTGATTTGCCTACGTTGGGAAGTCCGACGAGACCAGCTTGAATTGCCATGAAATGTACCTTGCAAAGAAAAACAAAATTATAATCAAATATAAGCCGCGATTATACAGCTAAAACGAGCCTCTTTCTACAATGTCTTTTGCCTTTTTAGCTGGGCCGTGTACACTCAAGAGCGTTAAAAAGTGTGATGGTGGTATGAAAAACGGTATATTTCTGTTCTTGTTATGTGGTTTTGTTGGGGTGCTTCAGTGTGGCAAGCTGCCAGTGCCGAAGGTTTCTAAGCATTCACGTCAGCAAAAAGCGGCGGCGGATGCTGCGAGCCGCCAGGCGACGTATGAAGCGATTGTTGCGTCTCTTGAAGATAATAAAAAGTACGATACGCTTCGCCAGGCGTTTACTGCTACTTTTGCATTAGATGCTGAGTATAGGAGCGCAGGGAAAAAGCTCACTAAAAAACAAAAAACAACGCTGCGCACCAAATGGCGTCGCATAGTTCGGCTGGCAAGTCGCTTTCGCACCAAGCAGGGGCGCGCTGACACTAAAAATCTTATGCAATTTGCAAAAAAGGAAGAATATCTGCTGACGGGTGGCTTTTGGGCCCATGAAGGTGCCGGCATTATTGGTGGCGTTTCGGGGGCGGTGGCTTTTACCATGTTAGTAGCGTTGATAAGAAAGATGCATCGACGACACCAGGTAGTTCATGCTTGGCCTCCTGTAGGACCTGGTATAGTGCCTGCTGTAGCACCTGGCGTAGCACCTGGCGTAGCACCTGGTGTAGCACCTGCTGTAGGTCCTGCTGTAGGTCCTGCTGTAGGTCCTGCTGTAGGTCCTGTGGTCTTTCCTGCTGATCCATTTGGTGGGCCGAATCTTCCTCTTCATTATCCCATTCATGTAGTGGCTCCCCAGATTCCTGCTGATCCATTTGGTGGGCCGAATCTTCCTTATCATCCTCACTATCTGGTAGATCCTCATATTATTGATGCTAATATTCCCCAAGCGGTTAATAAGATGTTGCAGGACAGCAATGTGAACGCGCCAGCGGATCGTAGACGCTTTTGGGACATTCTGTTGGACAATTTTGGTAGTAATCGGCAGCGAGCAACTGATGCCTTTTTAGAGGCTGCTGAGGGTTTTAATCTACCGCGTGTGGTTGAAGCAGCAGTGAGGGCGGGTGATGGCTTAAATCCCGTACAGGACAGGGAGCAGATAGAGGAGCTAACAAGATTTTTAGATGCACTTAGAGCCTATCGTTCTCCAGCGGAAAAAGCAGAGAGCATCCGGTGGTTCGGAGAGCTTTTTAGGCAAAAGAGAGAGCAACCTGTGGCGTTGGACACTATTGCATCGCCAGAATGTGTTGTATGTGGGTCTGAGTATGAGAAAAAAGACGAGCTTGCACGTCCGCAATGCGGTCACCTTTGTCATGCTAATTGTTTGTTGCGTTGGTTGGCCGAAGGTAAGATGAATTGCCCTGTTTGTCGCGAGTCGGTGAGCAGTGACTCGCTTGATCGTCTCATTATTGAATAGCGGTTTTTCCGTTTGACTCATCTTTTTATTCGTGGCATCTTCCTCGCTTACCACGAGAAAAAGAGGAAGCGATGGCAATTGCCGTATTTATAAAAACTTATGGGTGTCAGGCAAATGTTGCCGACTCTGCTGGCATAGCGTCCTTTCTTGATGGCCTTGGGTGCTTTCAGGTGGAGACCGAAACAGCGGCTGATCTCATCATCGTAAACACTTGTGCGATTCGTGAAAAGGCGGAGCAAAAACTCTATTCCTACCTGGGCGAGCTTATTGAGCACAAAGAACGCTTGCCGTATTTAAAAATTGGCATCATTGGCTGTGTAGCGAGTTATCGCAAATCAGAAATGCTTGATCGCTTTCCGTATATTTCTTTTGTGTCCGGTGCGCGTGATGAGCGTACTTCCTTTCTTACGTATCTTGCTGACGTGATTACGCAGCTGGAAACGGAGAAGCAATTTTTTGTCCGTCCAGATCAGCTGCGACCGTATATCCCGCGCTTGCGGCGTGATGTCAAAGCGGAGATGAAGGAGCGGCTTGCCGGCGCCGTGTTGCCGGTGCGTGAAGATGCCAAGCGGGCAGCGCTTGGTGGTTCGCTGGCGCCCGTGGGTGAGGTGCGGCGCGGTTTTGTAAATATTACTACGGGCTGCAACAACTACTGCACGTACTGCATTGTGCCTGCAACGCGGGGGCGTGAAGTAAGCTATCCGCTTGAAGAGATTGTTATGCGGGTGGAGCATGAAATTGCTGCGGGGGCAAAAGAGATTACGCTCATTGGCCAGAATGTAAATTCATATCGCTGTCCACAGACGCAAGCTGGTTTTGCGGCGCTACTTGGTGCGGTTGCGCAGTTGCCCGGGCAGTTTTGGGTGCGGTATATTAGTCCGCATCCAAAGGATATGACGCGTGATGTGCTCGAGACGATGGCGCGCTATCCAGATAAGTTGTGTAGTTGGTGCCATTTCCCTTTACAAGCTGGCTCAACGCGTATTCTTGATTTAATGAATCGTACCTACACTAAAGAAGAGTATATTGCGCAGAGCGATTTGATTCGCGAGATTATTCCTGACGTAACGATTACGACCGATATTATCGTGGGCTTTCCCGGTGAGACGCATGAAGAGTTTTTAGAGACCTGCGCTGTGGTCAAACGCGTACGGTTTGATATGGCCTACTCCTTTGTCTATTCAAGGCGCAAATACACCAAGGCATACACCATGGGTGATGGGTGCTCTGCCGAGGAAAAATCGGCGCGGCTGCAGGAGCTGCAAGAGCTGGCAAGACGCGTTGGCTATGAGCGTAATGAGGAGCAGATTGGTAAGACTCTGCGGGTTCTTGTTGAAAAAGCCGTGGCACCTGGTAAACTGCTCGCTCGTTCTTCAGGAAATCATCGTGTAGTCTTTGCTGGTGGTGATGATTTGATTGGAACGTTTGCATACATACAGATTGCAGAAGCTGCGCAAGCTGAATTGCGTGGCTCACTCGTGGAAAAAAGGGCGGCATAGCCAAGTGGTAAGGCAGTGGTCTGCAAAACCTTGACCCCCGGTTCGAATCCGGGTGCCGCCTCCAAAGTATATATGTGTGCCGGGATGGCGAAATGGTAGACGCAAAGGACTTAAAATCCTTCGGATGTATATCTGTGCCGGTTCGAGTCCGGCTCTCGGCACCATTCTTCGCGGTAACACGCTACCGCGTCGCTACGAATGGCTGCCGTCGGCAAAAGGAAGCGTGTTACTTCTAACGCGAAGAATGCCCCTCGTAGCTGCCCGGCCCAGGGCACTACAAAAGCGAAGAGCGGGCTGGCTGCGCCGCCTCAAATATCTTCTATGGCAAATTACATTAACCTTGTAGCACGTGTGCCCGCCGCGGGAAATCCCCTGTGCACAACAATTCTTTTTATAGTACTATGCCGCTCCCCCCTATTGAGGAGCTTATGAAGCACGTTGTTTTTTCTTTTTTTATTTCTTGTTTACTGCTATGCAATCAGGTGTGGCCCTCCGATGGGCGATACGTTATTCCAAGCGCTGCTATGAGTTTCGATTTAGATGGCCACGTAGGGGGAGCACCAGCTTTTCGTGTCCTTTTTGACCCTGGTCTGGCTCTGGTGCGTGGGCTGCATACTAAGGAATGGTGCCATGTGCAGCAGCACCTATATTCTGATGGTCAGGGGGGGATTGTTTCTCTTGGCGTGAATAAGCGTCTGTTTATTCAGTCAGTCGCCAGGATAACGCGGTATGACACACTGATCGAACCAAGTGTGGCGATAACTTGGGCAAAAGAAAAACTGTGTGGCTTTCCCTGTGAGGCGATATGCATTTTCGATACCTGTTTTGCTCTTGTTGGTGAGATGACGGTGTACTGGTTTTATAGCCATCTCTCGTGCGTAAGTGATCTGGTGGATTTTGCAAAAATTGAGACGTTGAAACTTGTTAGCATTGAACATTTTACAAGGCCCATAACGCTTAGTCTGGTAAAGCCTCTTTTGCCCTATGACGAAAGGCTGAATGAGATAAAAATGGCGGTTTGCACTTTGGCGGGAGAGCGGCTTTTGTCTGTTGATGATGGTGCCCATTCGTTAGAAGACATGACGCGTGAGTATTTAGAATTTTTGGATGTCAAAAATCCCCAGGCTGCTGCAGTAGTGCGGCACTCATGTGCTCTTTTTTTACAAGCACCTCATGGTTACAAGATGTCTTTTAAGTTGGCGTTCAACCCCCAGGGTGAGGTAGCCGTCTATTATATGACGGTGTCTCAGGGCTTTGATGATGAGTGGACTGTCGCGCTTCACCGTTCTGTGCCGGGCACAGACTTTTTAGAAGAGATAGAGAGCCTTCCCAGCCAGCCTCTGCAATTTTTCTATTGTGTGGTGAGCCGCAATGCTTGAGGCTCTGCGGCCGAGTAGATCTCTTTGTCATAACGATTTGCAGCGGAGAGGGACGAAGTGTTGACAAGCAAGTGTATTATTACCGAACCTGCCCCTGCTTCTTTTTGGTGTCGTTGTCTTTTGTGTTTGTATTGGTGAGTTAAGATCAATGCATTAGTCGTCATAGACTAAGGAGATAGTATGAACAAAACCATGATCATTGAACAAATGACAAAAGAAACAAAAATGTCGAAGTCGGCATGCAGAGTGGCGATGGACGCTCTTTTGAAAGTGATTGGATCATCACTTAAAAAAGGGAAGACCGTTGTTCTGACTGGCTTTGGCACCTTTTGTGTAGTGAAGCGCAAAGCACGTACGGGTATTAACCCAGCAACCGGTAAGAAAATGCAGATCTCTGCAAAGAGAGTGCCAAAGTTCCGCGCCGGCAAAAGGCTGAAAGAAACCGTAAGCTAACCCGCCCAGTTGTGCAAAAAATCGAGAGGGAGATTAAAAACCTCCCTCTTTTTTATGATCTTATGCCAGGTGCATCTTTTTTTCTACGGTCGAAGCATAGGGTCCTTCAAGCCGCTGGAGCAGTATCTTTAATCGTCGATAGTCATTGCCAAGAAGTAGGGTAAGTGTGTGGTAGTACTGCTCAAACAGCTCTGGTGTGAGTATGTTTCTGCTGATCAGTGACGCAAGCAGTGTGATGATGAGCTCATCGAGCAAGGGGTCCTGACCGGTGCTGCTCCACAGGACGGAAAAAAAATGGGGCGTTGCAAAAAAAGCCTCCTGCTCTGGAGCGGTTGTCGGCCTGACAAAGGCATGAATGCGTGCCGGGGTCGGGGGTATTGTGTAGCGCAGGCCGTGCGTTGTGTTTCTTGCGGTATAGCCAGCAAGAGCAATAGTAAAGGTTGTTTTGAGAAAGCTAAAAACTTGTGGGTGCTGCGCCCGCAGCTCAGCCTCTGTTTTTTGATAGGCAAATGGCTGGCGTTGTGGATCGGTTGAGCCGGTCTCGATGCTGGTGACAATCCCGTAGACAACCATATCAGTATGCTCGATGCATACCAGGTCGCCAAAGGAAGGGCTTTGTTCCCAATCCCATGCTTGAGCGGTGCACATGGTTAGTGTGCTTTGTATTACTTCCGCAAAGCAGGGGGCGTGTGTGTGCGATGTATTCATACGGTTTCTTTCAGTGCAGCATTTGCGCGCAATGTGCGGACAAAGCCGGCACGGTGAATAAGTGTGGCGGCGTGCGTGGTAAGAAGCGCACTATGCGTTGCGGTGGCGTACGCTTTATCTTTGGCAAAGTGATAGCGAGGAAAGAGTGGCTGCATTCTACGCATTAAGCGATCGCGGGTGACTTTGGCAATGATAGATGCGGCAGCAATAGAGGGGGAGTGGTCTTCTCCTTTAATAAATGAGGCAACGGGAATGGCCGCAAGGGATGCGGGTAGGACCAGAGGCATGGCATCCACAACAACAGTCTGCACCCGCGCAAAAAGTGATGCATGTTTTGCGTGTAGCAAAAGGCAGGCGTGGCGCATAGCGCGCAGGGTTGCTTGGTAAATATTGTGCTCAAGAATCATTGCATGATCAGCATGGGCAATGGCGTACTGGGCATGGCGTACCAGCCAAGCATACGCTTGCTCCCGTGCTTTTTCGGATATTTTTTTAGAATCTTTAAGGGGATAATCGCAGTGGGGTGGAAGCACCACTGCGGCAGTTACCAGGGGGCCGGCAAGACATCCCCTACCCACTTCATCAAGGCCACACACGAGGTTGTTTGCAGCCCAAGCTTGCTGTTCATACCAGCCAATCGGCGGGGGAGGGATGCGCATGCGCGTACTCGCTTTCTTTGTGTCGGGGAATTTCTTGATTGCTGGTAGTGTATCGTTTGCAGACAGTACCAGCAAGAGCGTGCAGTCATTTCTTTATGAAAAAAGGTGTATGATTTTTTGTCACTTCAGCTATAATTCTTCTCCTGTCCATGGGGATACATTTGAAAGAAGAAAGAACTCAAAAAGCATAACTAACGTATCGTGTGGTAAGGAGATAGGTGTATGGCGCCTACAGCGACGGAGCTGCGTGTTAAGGAACTATTGCGTGCAAAACAGTGGACAACCAAGATTCTTGCAGAGAAGACTGGTTTGTCTGAGAGCTATTTAACGCACATTAAAAATCATACTCGTCGCTGGAATGAAGATATTTTAAGACGGCTTGCTGAGGCTTTTGAGGTTGGGCCAACGGACATGCTGACGTTTCGCAAGCGCTTGATTTTGGAGCGCAAGGAGCGGTTGCAGCAACGTAGCGAACCGGTTCAACCAGTGGTGCATGCCAAAATGGTGCCGGTTATGAAAGAAATTCCTGCACATCCCTCGCCCTATACCAACCAAGTCACGCAGCTGACGACGGGGTGCAAAGATCAATTTATTCCGGTTGTTGGCTTTACCGACCCTGATATGTTTTGTGTAAAACTTGATTCAGGGGTATTGCGACCGGAATTTAATAAAGGCCATTATCTCATTGTCTCGCCGGCAGCAGAAATTTTTTCTGGAGATCTAGTAGCGGTTGAATACAGTGATCACGGTCGGCTCCATCGCCAGTTCATGTATATTTCGTACGCGGATGGCTTTATTGTTCTTGAGGCACCCAACCATAAACAAGCGCCGGTGGCATTGACTAAGGCAAAGGGCGTGTATCGTCTTATTGGCAAGATGGTCTTGCGTTATCAAAAGATTGATTAATCCTCTGTTTTTGCACGTTGACTCCGTGTGGATGTTTGCTACACTACTTCGCATTATATGTGAGTGTTTGATGCGAGTACCGAGTAAGTGAGGCGGTGATGGTTTCGACAAAGCTGAGAGTGCGTGAGTTGCTGAGAGAGCGTCGCTGGACGACTAAGGTCTTGGCGGAAAAGACAGGGATGTCTGAAAGCTATCTAACTCATCTCAAAAATGGCACCCGGCGATGGAACGAAGATGCCTTACGAAAACTTTCAATCGCATTTGACATGGAGCCAGTAGAATTGTTTGAACACCGCCGGAGCGTTGCTGATGCGAGTGCGAGTGTAGCTACCTCTACCGATCCTATACAACCACATATGAAAGTTCGGCTTATTCCCGTAATTGCGGATATCCCGTCAAAGCCTAGTGAATATCTTAATCAGCAAACGCAGGCATCGCCGAATGATTTTGCACCCGCGTTTGAATGTGATGATCCACAGGCTTTTTGTTATCTTGTCCCTGATGATGCCATGGCGCCGGTATTTACCGCTGGTGATCAGTTGGTGATTTCGCCGGGGGCGTGGATACGCTCGGGAGACGTAGTTGCGGTTGAGTATGGCTCGCCTGAACGCTTAATAAAAGCGGTGGTGCGAGTGAATTTTATGGAAGAATTTGTGGTCCTTGATTGGGTTAACCACAAAAAAGCGCCAGTGGCGTTGGTACGTGGTAAAGACATGTTCCGCATCATTGGCAAGGTCTTATATCGTTATCAAAAGATGGCATAAGTACTTTTTTATTATCGAGGTACCGTTAGCGGCGCGCAGGCGCTGCTATCTCCTCACTTACTGTTACAGGGAGAACCTTACGTATGAAGCATTACGAAACGCTAATGCTGTTGCCGGTTGCGGCAACATCGACTGACCTTGCGTCAATCGAAAAACAATTAAGAACTCTGGTCAAAGCAGCAGACGGCAACGTGAGCTCTTTTGATCGCTGGGGTCGTTATAAGCTCGCTTATCCTATTCGTAAGCAAGAATATGGTTGCTATGTGCTTGCGCGCTATGAAGTTGCCGATGTGCAGTCTTTTTTCCCCAAGCTTGAACACTTCCTCAAGGTGAAGTGTGTTGATTCAGTCATGCGTTATGTACACGTTGCGTTGACCGAACAGCAATATGGCGAAGCGTATATTAAGCCAGAAGCAATGGATGGTGTGCACAGCGGCCGTGACCGTCGTGGTCAGCACGCAGGAGCACGCGCAGAGGAAGCACCTGTTGAAGGCGTTGTCGCTGCGGCAGAAGCACCGGATCAAGAAGTAGTATTGGGTGAAACGACTGAAAGCATTGAAGGGTAATAAGCATGGCAAGCAAATTTAAACTAAAAGTCAGCGCACGTTTGATGCGCAAGAAAGTAAAAAAGAATGCAGTCTCGCATAAAAAGCACTGCCGTTTTGAGGCAAATCCAGAGCTTGCAAAAGCACTTGATTACAAAAATGTGCACATGCTGCAAGGCTTTTTGACAGAACGTGGCAAAATTCTGCCTGCCCGTATTTCTGGTAACTCCAGTTACTATCAACGCAAGCTTTCAAACCAAATTAAGCTTGCTCGCATCATGGGGTTACTCCCGTATTGTTCAGTACGATAAGCACCTATGACTAAGAAACGAGAAGATATTCGTAATATCGCTATTATTGCGCACGTTGACCATGGCAAAACGACGCTTGTCGACAAGATGCTTCAACAGGCGGGGACGCTTGGCCGAGGTACTTCTGACATCGATCGTATCATGGATAGTAACGATTTAGAGCGTGAGCGCGGTATTACCATTGTGGCAAAAAATACCTCTATTTGTTTGCCGCAAGGAACTATTAACATTGTAGACACACCAGGTCACATGGACTTTGGTGGTGAAGTTGAGCGCACCTTGCAAATGGTCGAAGGGGTGCTCCTTTTGGTTGACGCCGCTGAAGGCCCGCTGCCAGGGACGCGCTTTGTGCTTCAAAAGGCGCTTGAGTTGCGTTTGAAACCAATTGTGGTTATTAACAAGATTGACCGTAAAGACGCTGCCATTGAACGCACCAGGGAGGCGGTTGCCGATCTGTTTCTTGACGTCGCAGTTTCGGAAGATCAGCTTGATTACCCAATTTTGTATGGCGCAGCACGTGACGGCTATTTGAATCTTGATCCGACTAAGCGTGAAGGTACCTTGAAAGATCTGTTTGATACGATCTGGAATACGGTGCCGGCACCGGTAGAGCATCGGCCAGAATTGCAAGTGTTGATTACTAACCTTGACTACTCGCCTTATCAAGGGCGCTTGGCCATCGGCCGTGTGCTTAATGGTACAATTAAGATTGGCGAGCGCATTGTCTGGTGTACCAGCGAGCGAATCTCTGGGGCATCAACGGTAAGTGCATTGTATCGCTTTTCTGGTGTTGACCGGGTAGCCGTGCAAGATGCGTTTTTTGGTGACATTGTGGTTATTGGTGGTGTCGATGAAGCGATCTGTATTGGTGCAACGATTTGTCATGCCGACAAGCCGTTGCCGCTTGCGTACGTAAAAATTTCTGAGCCGACGTTGTCGATGCAGCTCGGGGTTAATACGTCGCCATTTGCAGGTCGTGAAGGGACTATTTTGACTTCGCGTCAAATCCGGGATCGTTTGCATAAAGAGTTGCGTACGAACGTGGCGCTTCGTGTGCAAGATACTGACTCACCAGAAACCTTCTTGTTGTGCGGTCGTGGTCAACTTCACTTGACGGTTCTGGTTGAAACGATGCGTCGCGAAGGGTTTGAAATGCAGCTTTCCTCGCCACAAGTGTTGTTTCGTGAAATTAACGGGCAAAAGTGTGAGCCGATGGAAATGGTCCTTGTTGACGTGCCCCAAGAATACACCGGTGTGGTCATTGAGTTGATCGGTGCACGTCGTGGGCGCATGGAAAACATGGAGCAAATGGAAGATGGGCGTAACCGTCTTACGTTTGTCATGCCGGCACGTGGACTTCTGGGACTTCGTGGGCAGATGCTGACTGAAACGCGCGGTACTGCTGCGCTGAATCACCGGTACAATGGCTATGAGCCGTATCAAGGCGAAATTCCAAGCCGCATAAAAGGTGCGCTCATCAGTATGGAAAATGGTGCGGTAACGGCCTATGCTCTTGATGGATTGCAGCCACGCGGTATTTTGTTTGTTGAGCCGACTACCGAAGTGTATGAGGGGATGATTGTTGGTGAGCACTCACGTGACAATGATTTGGATGTCAATCCAACCAAGCAAAAGAAGCTTACCAATATGCGTGCGTCGGGTACGGATGATGCACCAAATCTAACGCCGCCAAAACAGTTTAATCTGGAAATGGCACTTGATTGGATCGCAGATGACGAACTCGTTGAAGTGACGCCGACAAGTATTAGATTGCGTAAGCGGTATTTGAAGCCAAATGACCGTAAACGAAATTAGATAAAAAAACAGAGAGTCCCTGGTAATTACTACCAGGGACTCTTTTGCTTTTACCGTGTGGTTAGAAGCCAATTACGTCGAGCTGCTGTTGCGTGTAATCTTGCATTTTTTGCAAGAATGGCACAACCGAAGAAGCGCTTGATCCGCTTATTCGCGAAATAAGGCTCGCAATTCCTTGAAGCTGGGCATTGAGAAGGCTGTAGAATTGGCTGATGGTTTGCGCTCCTCCAGAGCCTGCATAAAGCATTCCTTCGCTCGCCCATAGATCTTTGATTGAATTCCAACCAATGTTTTTATATGCAGACAATGAGTTATTGACGTATTTCGCATTGTAGTAATTCATTTTGGCGTTATACAGAGCCGTTAGTTGTTTTTTTTCGGCCGATGTTATCGGTGTATTTGTGCTTACAAGGTGAGCAAGACCTCCAAGGCCACTAGCCATAGCTGTTGTGCAGAGGCTGCTCATGACACCAAAGACAATGCTGACCAGCAGCGCGCGAGTATACTTCATAGAATTTCCCTTCATTGTTTTCTAGGTGATAAGGCATGATGCTTACGTGTAGGCATCACATTATCACCTAAAATATAAATAAATTACTATAAGAAAAACAAGGGTTTCTGCTTTTTATTCGCCGTGTGCGTTGAGTTCTGTCAAAAAACGTTTGAGATGATGTCTGACGGTTTCGTGGGTGAATTCAAAGCCTTCAAGTGTGGCGTCAGGCGATATCCATGCATAGCCGCGGTGATCAGGGCTTAAGTAGATCTCTTTTCCCATGGTGGTACAGAGAAAATAGGCCCGATAATAATCGTGTGTCGGCGTATGCCAATTGTCGACATACAACACCCGTACAATACGAATATCGTGTAGTCCTGTTTCTTCAATGAGCTCGCGCACCACACCAGCGCTCCACGATTCTTTGGTGTGCAGTTTACCGCCCGGCAGTTGCCAGCGGCCATCTGGCAGTTGTAGCAGAAGAAATTCGTAATCCTGATTAACCAGGATTACAGCCTGTGTTACGAGGGAGTACGATTCTTTTCCATACATGAATGAATACCTTGCTTAACGCTCGGGGTGTCCCTGATTGCAGAGGTGTAGTATAGCAAGAGAGACTAGGATGCCGGCAACAAGTCCGCCAACAAATCCGGTATCAGGGAAAATGCCGCTGATTAAGCATGCTACCAAGGTCCCGAAGAACACCGGAATGACGTAAATGATTTGTGTGTAGACGTGATCGAGATGATACGAGCCAGTGCTGGTTGAGCTCATAATTGTGGTGTCAGATATTGGTGAGATATGGTCGCCCAGTACTGCTCCGGACAAAATGGCACCAAGCATAGGAAATAGGAGTGGCACATCGCCAATGGGTATAGGGGTTTCAAGTTGTGCCAGGCTAATGAGCATTGGTACCGCAATAGGAATAATAATCCCGATTGTGCCCCATGAGGAGCCCATGGCAAAAGAAGTGAGACTAGAGACCACAAAGAACAGTGCTGGTAGTGACCAGAGTGGTACTGTTTTTGCAAGGAGTGTTGCGATGTAGGTGCCGGTGTGGAGGTGTTGGTTAAGGACGGTGCCAAACATCCAGCACAAAAAGAGAATTATCATTGCCGGAAGCATGAGATTAAAGCCGTAGACAATAAGGCCTGGTACTTTTTGTAAGGCGAGCAGCTTGCGTAGATACAGATAGACGATGCTGGCGATGAGCGAAAGGACGGACGCAACAGCAATCGCGTATGCCGCTTGTGCGGTGCGCAGGGCATCGACCAGAGAGTTGGTGCCTCCAAATAAGGCGGAATTGCCAGAAATGAGAAGGCCAATAACCGTTGCCACCATAAATAGCGCAATAGGGAGTATAAAGTCAGTAAGTGTAGCCCGTGAGTTGCAGGTAGGCGCCGCCAGGGGTGTTGTGATTGACGTGGTAATGCCACTTGTGTGCGCGCGTTCTTCATGAGTACGCATCGGACCAAAGGAGACTCGGGTAGAGACAATAAACCAGGAGCTAGCAACAATAATAAATGAGTAAAACAAATACGGTAGGAGCGATAGGTAGGTTAAGAAAGGATCACCAATAATGATCGTTGTTGGGGTGACAGCATCGGTGATACCAGCGCGTTGTATTTGGCCTATGATAACGGCGACCCAGCTGGAAATAGGCATTAACACGGAAATCGGCGATGCCATCGAATCGATCAAAAATGCCAGTTTAACCGAAGGAATTTTGAAGCGGTCAGTGATGGGTCGCATAATGGAACCGACAGTTAGTGTGCTGAAGTAATCGTCAAGAAAGAGCACCGAAGAAAGAAGGAGGCTTGCTTGTTCTACTTGCCGTGGGTTTTTGAGACGTTTTTGCACCATGGTCGCATATGCTTCAGCACAGCCCGTATGGCTCAAGATAGCTACAATGATCCCTAGGCAAATTAAAAACAGGAAGATGAGAATAGTTTGGCTGCTTGCTATGGTGTCCAAGCTCATTAACGAAGCAAAGTCTGCTGTCTTGAGAAACGTTGAGCCCAAAAGCGTTATGCCACCGATAATGCTGCCACCAGCGGCAATCGTTGTGGCAAGCACCAGGCCAACAATAAGAGAGGTGACGATACGATGGGTGATAATACCAAGGGCCAGGACCAGAAGCGGGGGAACAACGGAAAGTACGCTTGGCAGCGCGAAAGAGATCATGAATAAGCCTATGCTTTTATGGACTGAAAAATAAGGCAGTCATGATACTGTCTTTTTGGGGATTCGACAATGGTTTTTGCGTTTATAGGCGTGCTTGATTCTATAGTTATGACGCCAAGCGATTTTTTTCTTTACGGTAAGAAAAAATAAATCCTTCTTCTTGGTACAGCGCAAGCCAGCGGACCAGTGTCTCTTCTTGTGCGGGAGGAACAAAAAATTCCAGCATGCAGTCGCCGGTACCTTCCATAGTTCTATGAAAGGCGATATTGTCATGGCTTTTTAGGTGAGCGACCAGGAGCCAGATCATATGTTTTTGGGCGGCGACGATGTAGTAACTGCAATACATGGTAAAAGCTTTGCTGATGGCAATCCATTGCCTGGATTGCACGCCTCTTTTAGAGGCTCTGAATGACAAAGTGCATTGTAGCAACTCACTTTATCGGTAGCAATGTCCAGAGCCCTTGAAGTCGCCTAGTGTACGTGTCATTGCGAACCCCTTTTAGGGGTTTGGCAATCCATCCATTGGGTGAGGTATTACTTCTTTGCCGTTGCGGCTGGTGCTGGCACTGCTGGTGGCGTTGGTAGTCCAGGTATAGCGGGTGCTGCGACTGTAGGGGCAGGGGTTGTCGGCATCGTGGGTGCTGGGAGTGTTGGGGTAGGAAGTGCTGGTGGCATTACCGGGTTTGCAGCAGGGGTCGGTGTTGAGATAGGAGGTGTTGGAAACGTTGGAAACGTTGGAGGTGTTGGAAACGTTGGCGCTGCAGGAACTGGTGGCTTTGGCGCAGTGGCCGCTGGTATTGGGGGCAGTGTAGGCATAGCAGGCATGGCCGGCATTGGTGGCGTGTTAGGCTTTGGGGCCTCTGGCATTACAGGAGGCGTTGTGGTTGGCGGCGTAGGGAGTGATGGGAATGAGGGAAATGGCGGAAATGATGGTGCAGCAGCTGGTGCTGGCATAGCTGGTGCTGGCGGCGTAAGTGGCTTTGGTGCTTCTGGGGTTGCCGTAGGCATTACGGGCATTGCCGGTGCCGGCACTTTTACTGGTTCTGCGGTTGGTGTCTTTGGCGTATTGCCAGAGAGGTCGTATTCTTTATTGAGTATTTCATCGGTTGCTGGTGCAATGCTTTGAGTGGTTTCTGCAGGTGCTTGTAGTGCATATGATTGATCATAGTACGGCGATTGGTACCAGCTGCTCAGGGGTGCGCGTTGTTGTTTGTGCGCATTGTCGGCAACCACGCGTTCGATAGTTGTTGTGTATTGCTGGAGTGCTTCGATAGCGGCTTTGCAATCGGCAACATGCTTTTGCGGATTACTGAATGGGGTAGCGCTGAGCACATTGAGTAATTGTTGCTTGATTAAGTGATTGCGAATGTGATCAAGATTGCGTGGCAAATATCCTTGTTGTATCGCGCGTTGGGCGGAGCCATGCATGCTGAGGGCTTCTGAGCGACTGCGCAGCATATCGAGTATCTCGTACGCTTGTGATAATTCTTTGGAATGCGCGTCTTGTTCAGCAGGTGCTGAGGCATCACTTAAATACGAATAATCATCCGTGGCAGCTTGTGCGGTCGTGCTGATTATTGCAAAAAAGAGTATGATTACGTTGGTATACTGCTTTGCATTCATCATGTTTTCCTTTTTTTAATAAAGAGTTTTTGCCTGATATATACAAGGGTAACAGAGGTGCCGGACTTAAAGTCAACGGTTTTTTGTTTTGAAAAGGTATTTTTTTTGTTTTGATTGTGATAGCATCCGCTCCTTAATTTGAAAGGAATTGTGTGAAAAAGCTTTTTCGATTCTTGCCAGTGCAGCTGCTTCTTGCGCTCGGTGCTGCATTTCTTCTTAATATGGTCGTGTGCAATACGACGGTGCGCTTTTTTTTCACGTTTAGTTCTTTGATCAAAGAAGTTTTAGAGTTCTGTTTGCCCGGTATTGTTTTTTTCTTTGTTGCTCAGGGCATTGCCGCTTTTGCGCACAATTCCTTGTTGATGATCGGCTTACTTCTCGTGGTGACGACGGTTTCCAACATGCTGACGAGCTTTTATGCGTATGTTGGTGGGGTAAGTTTGCTTGGTATATTGCCGTCAACCAGCGCCCCCTGTGCTATTCAGACTTCTGGGATGACGCCATTTATTTCGCTTCACCTGCCGTCGCTCCTTCGTGCTGATCATGCCATGCTTGGTGCGCTAGCGGTTGGTTGCGTGCTTGCTTTTGTACAAAGTCCTGTGCTTGAAGCGATCCTTGTGCGCGGCAAAAAAGCGATTGAGTGGGGGCTTGGTGCGTTCTTTATTCCTATTTTGCCACTGTATATTTTTGGCTTCTTTTTGAAAATGATGCGCGAGCTGCCGTTTGGCCAATTGTGCAGCGCATATGGGATTGTCTTTGTTGCCGTGATTGCGCTTCAGCTTGTATGGCTTCTTGGGGCTTACTTTGTTATCTCCGGTTTTTCGCTTTCGCGTATGATCAGAACTTTTTTTACGGCAGTTCCAAGTTATCTAACCGCTCTGGGCACTATGTCGAGTGTTGCAACGCTGCCGGTTAGCATGGTGTGTGCAGAGCAAAACACAAAAAGCCCCTCGTTGGTGCATTTTGCTATGCCGATCCTTGCCAACATCCATTTGATGGGTGATGCGGTTGCAACACCGGTTTTTGTGCTGGCCACCATGAAATTATTTTTCGGATTTATTCCTGGTTTTGCTACGTATGTAGTATTTGTTATGTACCTTTGCCTTAATATGCTTGCGGTTTCTGGTGTGCCGGGTGGTGGCATTATTGTCATGCTGCCTCTCTTACAGTCACTGTTTGGGTTTACCCCAGAAATGCTCAGCGTGATGATGGCGCTCTATGTGCTTCAGGACGGATTTGGGACTGCGGCAAATGTGATGGGCGATGGAGCATTGGTCATAATACTTGAAAAAATAAGTGGTCTCTTTTCAAAAAGAAAGGCGCGGTATGGCGGAACAAAAAACCGGTAAAATTAGCGTATGGGCAGCAACAATTATTGGTGTTAATGCCATGATTGGAGCAGGGATTTTTGCTATGCCAGGAAGACTAGCGTTCTCGGTGGGGCCCGTTAGCGTGTTGTCGTATGCGCTCAGTGCATTTCTTATTTTAAGTGTCGTACTTGCCTTGGGACGTCTTTCACTGCTGCATCCCGGTGATGCGTGGGGCTATCGCTATCCTGCAGTGTGGGGTGGACATGGCGTTGGTTTAGTAGCGGCGTTTGGGTATATCGGTGGCGTCATTATTGCTATGGGATTTTTGACTCAGCAATTGGGGGTGTGGGTATCCTCATGGGTTGGCTACAACCCATTGCTTGTCGGCCTCTTTCTTCTAGCACTTATTGTTGCATTGGTACTTGCGGGTGCTGAAGTCTCCGCTGTGGGGCAATATGTTATTGCAGCATGTGTGCTGATTCCGATGCTTTTTGCCGGAAGCGTATGCTGGCTTAATGCGCATCCTCATCTACTGAGCACGTTTGCACCGTACGGCTACAAGCCAATTATTTTGAGTTTACCGTATATTCTTTTTTCTATGCTTGGCTTTGAAAGTATTGCCTCTTTATATCGCATCGTGGAGAATCCGGAGAAAAACGTGCCTCGGGCGGCATTGTATTCTGTGCTTATTGTCGCGGGTATGTTTTCTTTTTTTATTGCCGGAGCGTTGGTGGCCCTGCATCCAGGGTTTTTCGTTGGTGGGTTGAATCAGGCGTTTGCTGATGCACTTGCGGCTGGGCTTCCTGCATATGGATGGCTGCGGCCGGTGATTAGTCTTGGTGCTTTTTTTGCCATTTTTGGCACACTTCATTCGATGCTGTGGTCGGTTGCCGAATTGTTGTTTGATACGGTGGGTAAAATTAAGGCAACAGGGGTGCGTCATTTGATTAAGCACAAAGTCATTACGGTGCCTGCTGCGGTGCTCGTGGTTGCTCTCGGTACGGCAGCGAGCACGCTGCTTTTGAAAGCAGACATCATTATGCAGGCAGCTGCCTGCTTTATTTTGGTAACATATGTGTTGTCAGTGCTTGCGCTCGTGTTTGATAAAAAGACCTGGAGAACACCGTTTTATGCTCTCGTGGCAGTTGTTGCATTAGTGAGTATGGCATGTTTTTTTTGGATTGGTGTTGAGTCACTGTTTGCCTCTCTTTAACCGCGCATACTTGACCCTGGTTTCTGCGTAGTGGTATACACCGACAACGGGTGCGTGCACTCGTCATTCGGGTGAATGACGCTTGTGCTGCGGTTTCAAAAAGGAGTGGTGAGGGTGTTGCACAAAGGTTTAATCGTCTCGATTCTTATTGGTTTTTTTGGTGTGGCTTCAGGGCTGCGTGCGTCGGAAGTGGCTTCCTTTGCAGATCCTGCGCCTTTGTACAGTGTGTACGGATATGATCGTCCTGCATTGCCACATAAAAAAAGCCGCTTTACGCTGAGTGTATTGCCGTATTATCAGTATGCTAAATACTCAAAAAATGAGGCGAGCGCCAAAGGTTCTCTTGGCAATCGGCTTGGTCAGATCAACATGCTCGGGTTGTTTTTGGGCTCTGGTCCCTCAACGTTTACCAATCCTTTCACCGGCAGCGCAGAGACCGGGGATAATGTACTGAACGTTGCGTATACTGATTTGTATAATTACGCGCATACCAATACACAATATCAAATTTTTGTGGGCAATACGTATAACCCTGTCGAGCCGACTGATGCCCGGTATTGCTGGGGTAAATATGACGCGGCAAGTAATTATAGCCGTATTGGTGCACGGGGATGTGCGGAATTTTGTTTTAATAACGGTATTGCCTTGACGGTTATGGGTGGCGTTGCTGAGTATAGCGTTAAATCGCCGATTTATGTGGCAAATCCTGCCGCAACAACAGATGCAGGCGGTAATCCGGTCTTTGTAAACGTTGCAACGACTACGGGTTCGTTTGCACAGACGGACACGTTTTTGCAGGGGCATCTGCAGCCGGATCTTATGGCGCTTGGTATTCAAAGTCAGGTTGGCACGCTTTTGGGGTATAGCTTTGGTGGCTATCGCAAAAATGGTGTTGAAGATACGACTGTGGAACTTTCGTGGCGGCGTGGCTTTGGTTTAAAGGATTCAGAGGGTGATGTGGTGGTGATGGCAATACCACTGGTCGCCGTTGGGGCTACGCTGCCGACCGCACCTTCACGTACTAAAGGCCTCTTTTTTGATATACCGCTGGGCAACGAAGGCATGTACGGATTTACTGGTCGCTTAGAAGCATCGTTTGATTTTCCCGGTATGATGAAAGTCGGTGTGGGGTTTGTCGGCACCCTGTATTCCGAATCTGATCTTGGTGAGCAATTTGCGCCAACCTCCATCTATCAAAGCGGTATTTATCCCTGGCAAATTACGGTAACCAAGCGCCCTGGTGCGCTGTGGAAGGCCTACGTTATGACGCGCGCCGAGCATTTCTTAGACTTTTTGAGCTGCTACGCAACGTACACCTATGTGTCTCATGAGGCAGATAGCATAACCATGGCCGGTGCCTTGGTCAGTGACTTCTTACCAACAAAGCTTGAGAATGATGGAGCGTTTAATGCGCAGCTGATTCATGTTGGTCTTGAATATGAAGTGACGCAGGCATTGCGCTTTGGCGCAGCGATTGAAGCAGTTTTTGGTGGCGCCAAGATATGGAAGACGACAACGCTTGCCGCCTCGCTTACGTATATGTACTAGAGCGTGTCCCCTTGGGCCACATAATGCGACTAAAGCATGAGGGCCTTTCGGGGGCCAGAAAAAGTTAGCGACCAAGGTCGGCGCTGCCGCATTTTTTTAATTTTTTTATGATCTGTGCCGTCGTAAGTTCATGCGCATGAGGGATGCCCTCGAGATAACAGCGTTGTAACGCTTTTTTTAGATCTTCTATCGATGAAAATGTGTCGGTATCCCGGTTGCGCATTTCTGCAAGAGTAGCAGCGACAAGGTGAGAGGGTGTATTACGCAGTTCGGGGCGAGTAAAAATGGCGGGCCATGGTGTATGGTGTTCCACGGATGTTGCTTCATCGGCGCACCACAGGGTTAGTGTGGCCACGAGGCAGAGACTGACTATAAAAAAGTGCTTTTGTATATACATGAGAATGGCCCTTTACTCTTCATGGGGAATGCGTGAAGAGCTTCTAGGATACTGCATAATGTCTATTATATACTAGAATACCTCACCCTCCCAGGTTGCAATTATTGTTTTTATTGATGCGGATACAGTAGAGGCCTATGCGTAATCCACTGTATGTTCCCTATGTGCTGTGTGTACTGTTGTATGCCAATAAGCATGGTAAGGTAAGCGCTGTGTATTGCGTACGACCTCCGATCCGGAGAATATTTTTCTATGGAAGCTATACGGCGATCGTTTGTCGATGGGAGAGAAAATGCTGCTAGTAAATGGCTGGTAGAGGTGGTTGCTAGCGGCGGCGTCACTGCAGCAGACGCTGGCGCAGTAGCTTCTCGTGGTCCCGTCTCGAGCAGCGAACCAGTAGGTTCAGACTGTGGTGCTGGTGCTCCTGCTGGCGATCAGACTTGCTGAGCTTTGACAAATAATCCCGTATCCCGTACACTCCAATCCCTCAGCGTGATACGCTTTTTACTGTATATATCTTAAATTTTTACAAAGGTGGCTTGAGAGCTATGATTAAACGTTTCAACATTGAAGTACAATCAAATGGCAACATTGAACGAGCTTTGCGACAATTAAAAAAGAAAATTGAACGCGAAGGCGTCGTACGTGATATGAAGCGCCAAGTGTACTTTGAAGCGCCAACGCAGAAGCGTCGCAAGCGTCTGATGCGAGCGATCAAGAACAACATTCTTCGTCTGCAAAGCGAGCAATAAGCGATGAATATTCGCTTGCAGCGGGTGCGCCGAGAGCGAAAGAAATCGTTTTATCTGCGTGAGCTATCGACTATTTTGGGCCGGCTAGTGGTTGATGAACCATCGTTGCAGGCGCTCTATTTTTCTCGCGTTGATCTTTCTGCCGATGGCGGCTCGTGTCACATTTATTGTGCTTTTGTAAATGCAACAAGCATTGATGAGGGCAAGGAGCTCTTTGAAAAAGCACGGCAGGTATTGGTGCTCTATAGAGGCTCTATTCGTTCGGCACTTGCTAAAGCGATGCAGTCGCGCTACGTGCCAGAGCTTCGGTTCTTTTTTGATGAAGCCAAAGAAAAAGAATTGCGCGTGACCGGGCTTTTGGCCAAAGTTGGTGATGAAATTGCGGCGTATGATGCGCAAAACGCGGCAGATGAACATACGGTGGTAAAAAAATAAACGATACACAAAAAGAGGTTTAGTCTTTATACAAGGGCTGGACCTCTTTTTTATGAAAGGGAATGGCGGCATGGTAGTGAGTCTGTGGATTCTTGGTGGGCTCTGTGTGGCCTCCTTTTTAAATATGCTTGGCTATCGGTTGCTTGTAGGTAAGCGTTTGCTCACCAAGCGATCGCATTGTCCCTTTTGTGAAAAAGTCATCGCCTGGCATGATTTAATTCCTCTTGTTTCTTTTATCGTTTTGCGCGGCCGTTGTCGTTTATGCTCGCAGGCAATTTCTCCTATCTATTTTTTTATTGAACTGGTGGGCGCCGGTGCCGGTGCTGCGTTGTGGTATGACGCGTTTATGTACGTGACGCCAGATCCATTATTCTGGTGGCTACGGAGCGCCTTATACATACTGTTTATTGCTGGTTTTGTGCTGGCCATGCGTACCGATTTGCAGGCGCTTGTGGTGCCGCGGGTGGTGCTTGCGTATATGCTCTGCATTGCACTTATTGGTGTGGGCACTGAATCGCTCGGTATTACCACATTTGCGTCGTTTAGTGGCGGCTTGCTTGGCTACGGATCGTTGTGGCTACTCAATCGGCTGGCGCTCTGGCTTACCGGCAGGCAGGGGATCGGGGAGGGTGATATGGATTTGCTTGGACTTATTGGCCTTATGTGGGGGCCGATTGGTGTGTGGATCATTGCCTTTATGAGTTCACTGCTTGGCATTGTGTGTACCGGTCTGTATTTGCTGGTAACCGGCCAAGGCCGGCACACACGGATTCCGTTTATCCCGTTTATGGGTGTGGCTTCGATTTTGTATGTTGCTTTTCAAGAGCCACTGGTGCAGTGGCTACTGGGGTAGTCTCCTGACGCCCCAGATAACGTGCTACGACTGCGTAATGTCTCCTGTGTGCGAGAGGCTCCACACTTCCGGTACTCCATCACGCATCGTTGCCGCTTTCAATATATAGGTTTCTCCGCTTACTATACTGCCTTGCAGTAATGCGGTGGAGGCTCGTGCAGAGCCCGTAAAAAAGCTTACCCCTTCACCATTCCCATCGATGGCGTGTGCTGAGCCATAGGTGTAGGCGTTTTGTGTTGTTTCCGGGTTGCCCGTATACCCGCGCGGTTGCCAGCCAAGTGCTTTCAGGTTTGTCGTGTACCGCCCATGTTCCAGATAATACGCTTGCTGCGCTGCATAGAGCGTGCTGAGATTAAACGATACTTCTGTTTGTTGTGCCTTGCGATAAAAGAGCTGGTATTTTGGCATGATGAGGCGCATAAGAAAAATAATGACCGCAATAACAATGAGCAGCTCGATGAGCGTGAAGCCGGCAGGCCGCTTCTTAAATAAATACATAGACGAATCCTTGTCCTAAAACAGTGCAATAGCCAGCATTATGGCTGCGACGAGTATGGCAAGGACGGGCTAGCGGTGCCAGTATTTAGGCAAGAAGCTCTTGCAGCACCGCTTGTTGGACTTCTTCAAGAGGCAGTGTGCTGGTCATGCCCGCGGCAAGCAGATGACCACCCCCACCAAATTTTTTGACAATAGCTTGGACGTTTCGCTTTTTGCTGCGCAGCGAGACTTTGGTTTCGCCATTGTATTCATAAAAAAGGGCTTTTACATCAATGGCAATCACATGAGAAAATGCGCCAATAAAGCCATCAAGAGCATCCTCGTTCAAATGATGGTTAGCCAGTTGGCGCTTGGTGCAGCTCGTCCACATGACGCCTTTTTCGGTGTTGTAGCGCGCATTGCTAAAAAGTTCTCCCCACAAGGTTAAAATTGCTGGATTGGCATGAATAACGAGTGCTTCATTGAGTAGGTGGAGATTGGCACCATGATCAATGAGGTCAGCAACTACCCGAAAGGTCTGCGCGGTGGTACCAGGGACTTTAAAATTTGCTGTATCACAGATAATCCCAAAAAGGAGAGCATTGGCCATTGTTGGGGTTATTGCCTGTTGCCACAAGAGAAGGAGGCGATACACGAGCTCGCAAGTGCTTGTCGTAGCAACGTCTACAAAGCTGTAGTCTGCGGGGATAGAAAAGCCTTGATGATGATCAATAGCAATGAGAGGGATCGTGTGAAATGCTGGAGGAAAGTAGAGTCTGTTCACGACTGGCGCATCGCAACTAATGATCAGATCCGGTATCTGGGTGTGGGTATTTTCCTGTAGGTGGGGGACGGTGTAGGGTACGAGGTCTCTGCCGTGGCCAGGATAGATGATTTCTGTTGTTTTTCCGTGCTGTTCCAGCATGAGGGCAAGGGCGGTGCAGGCACCAAAGGCGTCAGGATCCGGTTTTTGATGGGCAAGAAGGGCGATGTGGTGTGCCTGGGCGATCAGGGACCAGGCTTGGGTGCTTTGTGCTTCGAAATGCGGTAGATGTTTCATGACTCTATACTTTCTTTGGTTGCTTGGCAGTAGCGTGGAAGCATAATTGGTTGTCGGTGCAAAGCCAAGAGCCCGGTAGAAATC
>Ga0214923_10000370_pt1 | contig 69614 bp, 61 predicted proteins | sample LL1510_MetaG_FD_177993 | JGI IMG/M metagenome (GOLD analysis project Ga0214923, IMG submission 177993) | Freshwater microbial communities from Lake Lanier, Atlanta, Georgia, United States - LL-1510 | ecosystem: Environmental > Aquatic > Freshwater > Lake | place: USA: Georgia | collected...
CCGCCGGTCCGACCGGTCCGCAGGGCATCCAAGGTGTCACCGGTCCGACTGGTCCTCAGGGTGGCACGGGTCCAACCGGCGCAACAGGCGACACCGGTCCGACCGGTCCGCAGGGCATCCAAGGTGTCACCGGTCCGACTGGTCCTCAGGGTGGCACGGGTCCAACCGGCGCATCGTCGTTTTCAATAGATGAAACTACACTTACATCAAATTCTGCGACAACCATCGCATTATTGCCGCTGTCTGGTTCTGATGCCGCTGAATTTACAGTAAAAATTACACAGGGTAATCGCAGATACTCCACCAAAGCACTTTCTCTACATGATGGCTCCAATGTTGACCTTGTTCAATATGGCGAACTATCAATGGGGGCAACAGAGGCTGTTCCGGGAAGTGGCGCAACTACTTGGGTAACGCGAACATCAAACTTTGGTAATACAGTCATCAACTCCGTTGCATTCGGCAACAACCTCTGGATCGCTGGCGGTTCTTATGGTCAACTCCGCACCTCCACCGATGCAATAACTTGGGTAACAAGAACATCAAACTTTGAGAATACAAACATCCAGTCCATTGCTTTCGGCAACAACCTTTGGGTTGCTGGTGGCTATTATGGTGAACTCCGCACCTCCACCGATGCAGTCACTTGGGTAACAAGAACATCAAACTTTACAAATGATTTTTTTGGAATTATCAACTCCATCGCCTACGGCAACAACCTGTGGGTTGCTGGTGGATTTGTCGGCAACCTCCGTACCTCAACAGACGCAATAACATGGGTCACGCGAACATCAAACTTTGGCAATACAGGCATCCGCTCCATTGCCTTCGGCAACAACCTTTGGGTCGCTGGTGGGGTTGTTGGTCAACTCCGTACCTCGACTGACGCAATAACATGGGTCACGCGAACATCAAACTTTGGCAATGAAGGCATCCAGTCCATTGCTTTCGGCAATGGTCTTTGGGTTGCTGGCGGGTATTCCGGTCAACTCCGCACCTCTACCGATGCAATAACTTGGGTAACAAGAACATCAAACTTTGGTAATACAAACATCAACCTCATTGCCTACGGCAATAACCTCTGGGTTGCTGGAGGTAATTCCGGTCAACTCCGCACCTCCACCGATGCAGTCACTTGGGTAACACGAACATCAAACTTTGGGAATACAGCCATCTTCTCCATCGCCTTCGGCAACAACCTCTGGGTTGCTGGTGGCAATCTCGCTCAACTCCGCACCTCTGCCACCAACACCGCTCTTTACGAAATCCCAGTAACCCTTTCTGCTGATATTTTGGGTTCTGATGTAAGGCTTCGTGCAACAATTACAGATGCAGCAACCACTAGTGCTCAGGTAAAGGTACTTAAAACCGCTCTTTAAAAAGAGATCTGATATTATTATATATACATCAACGGGAGAGTGAACAGAGATGGCTGATAAAAATTTTAAAGTAAAAAATGGGTTGGATATCGGAGATAATATCTCTATATCTGTTACCAAGACAGTTATTGATACATTGTCAGAAACGACACTTGATTCAGTTTTGTCTGGTACAGCCAAATCGGTAGATTATTTACTGACCATCTATCAAGGCAATACTGGTAATACTGCTAAAAAGTATCTTGTTACAGAAAATGGCGCTTACGTATCGGCTCATGAATATGCCTCATCCTTGACAAACAGAGAAGAATATTCTGGTGTTTGGAATTGGACAACACGAACCTCAAACTTTGGTACATCAGGAATCCGTTCCATTGCCTTTGGCAACAACCTATGGGTTGCAGCTGGAGTTTACGGTCAACTCCGTACCTCTACTGATGCAATCACTTGGGTTACAAGAACCTCAAATTTTGTAGGTACTTATGGCGCAGTAATCCGTTCCGTTGTCTTTGGCAACAGCCTTTGGGTTGTTGGAGGATACACCGGTCAACTCCGCACTTCCACCGATGCGATTACTTGGACAACACGAACATCAAATTTTGGTAATACAGGCATCTTATCCATCGCCTACGGCAACAACCTATGGGTTGCAGCTGGAGTTTACGGTCAACTCCGTACTTCGACTGACGCTATTACTTGGACTACACGGACATTAAATCTTCAACCATTTGATGCACCAATCCTTTCAGTTACTTACGCAAACAATCTTTGGGTTGTTGGTGCCTACTATGGTCAAATCCGTACCTCCACCAACGCAATCACTTGGACAACAAGAACCTCAAATTTTGGAAATACGGCTATTCAGTCAGTTGCCTATGGCAACAATTTATGGGTTGCTGGTGGGGGTGCCGGTCAACTTCGTACTTCAACTGACGCAATCACTTGGACAACAAGAACATCAAACTTTGGAAATTTATCCATTGACTCCGTTGCCTTTGGCAACAATCTATGGGTAGCCGGTGGGGGTGGTGAAATCCGTATTTCGACAGATGCTATTACATGGGTAACGCAAATATCAAACTTTGAAAATAACCCTGTATATTCAGTTGCCTACGGCAATAACCTCTGGGTTGCTGGAGGTAATTCCGGTCAACTCCGTACTTCTCCTGTGTTGAATCCACCAGCATCGGTTCCAGCAACCATAAGTTTGTTTTTTTCATATAACTGGACTATACAAACATCAAACTTTGGAAATACTACAATAAATGAAATCTCTTACGGCAATGATCTTTGGGTAGCCGGTGGATATGCCGGTCAACTCCGTACCTCAACTAATGCAATAACCTGGACCACACGGACATCAAATTTTGGTAACTCAAATATTAAATCTGTTGCCTACGGCAATAACCTCTGGGTTGCTGGAGGTAATTCCGGTCAAATCCGTACCTCCACCGACGCAATCACTTGGACAACAAGAACATCAAACTTTGGTAATACAAACATCTTCTCCATCGCCTACGGCAACAATCTATGGGTTGCTGGAGGATACAGCGGTCAACTCCGCACTTCTACTGATGCAATCACCTGGGTGACCCGCACATCAAATTTTGGCAATACAAACATCCGTTCCATTGCCTTTGGCAACAATCTATGGGTTGCAGCTGGAGTTTACGGTCAACTTCGCACCTCAACTGATGCAATAACTTGGGTTACAAGAACATCAAACTTTGGAACTAGTTTTATTGCCTCCATTGCCTTCGGCAACAACCTTTGGGTTGCTGGTGGATATGCTGGTCAAATCCGTACCTCCACCGACGCAATCACTTGGACAACAAGAACATCAAACTTTGGTAATACTATAATAAATAAAATCTCTTACGGCAATGGTCTTTGGGTTGCTGGTGGGAGTGCTGGTCAAGTTCGTGTCTCAACTGATTCAATCACCTGGACAACAGTAACCTCTACCTTCGGTACAACTGGTATTAATGTCATTACTTATGCAAACAATCTTTGGGTTGCTGGTGGGGGTGCCGGTCAACTTCGTACAGAAAACCCAGCAGAACGCTCAATTAAATTAACTGCAACAGTTGGTAATGCGTTCTTGTCCAACTCAGCAGCAACAGCGATTGTTGAAAAAAAGACGGTTACTGCCTAGTCAGCAATACTTTCCACTGCTGAACAATCCTGTCCCACGAATAAAAATGGTTGAAGTATTCGGATTGTTTTTGAAGGATTGATTGATTATCCCAATAATTATCAAGTGTTGAATTCAGCGCATTGGCGTATTTCTCTGCCAACGTTTTATCGTCAATTCTTATCGGAACCAATGTTGCAAATTCTCCACCTGTTTCATACAGCGCTCCAAGATTATGCCCAACAAGTGAGCATCCAGCAGCGCCAGCCTCAATCATTGCCAAGCAACAAGTTTCTTCAAACATGCTCGGATAGGCAAATATATGAGCAGATTGCAACGCCTTAATTACCTCATCATTCGGTGCATATCCATGGTAAATAACATTCTTTATATTTGCCGCTCGCTCGAACAAAGGTTTGTATTGCGCGGAGTGAGCAGCGTTATAACCGCTTCCATAAACAATGGTTGAAGAATAAACATGAAGTTCTGTGTCATCCCTATTGAGCAATTCAAATGCGTCAAGCAGAACATTTAGTCCACGAAATGGCGCTGATGTGTAAATCAATTTAAATTTCTCGCCCTTAGGTCTCGGCAGATATTCAATCGGGTCAATGGCATTTTTGATTACATGAGCATTTTCAACCGGGCAATGATAAACATAACGGAACTTTTCATGTTGCCAATGAGATACGTATACCCATTCGTCAATCGCACGGGTGAAGAATTTATTATTCATCCCTTGGGTTAACGGTTCGTTGTAGTTCAAGTGTTGCCAAAGGATGTTGATTTTCCCATCAACAATTTGGTCTTCGGTGCATCGAGAAAGAATCAGATTGACGTTGTAATCATCAAAATTGATGCGCTTGCGCAAGCCCTGCTCCATAATGTCAGAGCCGCCACGCGGTGGAATTACGTTCATTGCGGCCAGCGCAACTTCATCGTCTTTTGATGACCAACCCGAACGAGCGGGTCAACCCAAATATCAACACCCATCTCACGAACTTTCGTGCACCACGATAAATCTTCCCCGACCAGCGGGAACTTACGCTCGAATTCTCCAGTCTGTTCGTTCTTTACATCCACCCACGTGGAGCCAAACCACGGTCTTTCCATGCGCTCAAATACCCCAGAACGAACCGCCAAGAAGCCGAATCCAACTCCAGCACACTTGAACGGAGACTTAAGTTTTAATATATCGTTTTTGTGCATTGCTGGACCCATCGGTTCGTGATAAACAGTCACGGTTTCGTCTTCCAACATGTAGCAACCTGAAATCACCTGCTTATCCGACTGCATCAGGCGAAAGAAGTCGTCTGGCTCCCATTCGATATCGGAGTCAATCCAGAACAACTTGTCATATGTCCATTCCCCGTTTCCGGGCTTTTGCTGGTGTCTATCGTTGAACGCAGTCCCCCCTACGGTTCGCTCTCTGGCGTCGGCCACGTGAGATGAGTACTCATTCATAAAATTCCAAGGGATGTTTTGCTGGTTCAGGACATAGGTGGTCTTTAGCAGGCTCCTGACGTACGAAGCCGTCATGCTGTGCCCTGGGGTGCAAATAACTACGGGAAAGTGCGGTTTATCCATGATGGCCATTCTATACAAAACAACGCCAACTCCCAGCCTCTTAATACGTGGTATTATAAGACCTATGAGACTTGCAGGAACATACGAATACAACGAAACATTCGCCGCACAACTCCACAATGCGTTGTGTGCCTCATATTCAGACAAGGCTAGCGGGCATGACTATCACAAGGCCTATGCCCACGTCCTTGAAGAAGTAACCGTTAATAACTTTCTTGAAGTTGGATTGTTTCTTAACGAATTGCAGCATACTGACCTGACTGCTTGGGCAGCGATTTACCCAGAGGCAAACATTTACGGCGCCGATGTAAAAGAATCGCAGTTGTTCAATCGCGACAACATCCAGATGATGTATGCAGACCAGTCAAACACGGACTCGCTGACCGCTCTCAAGGCTGCGTTTCCAGTTGAGTTTGATGTGGTTATCGATGATGCGTCGCACATGTACGGACCAACCGTCAACACGTTCTCAAATCTCTTCCCGGCGGTAAAGAGCGGCGGTGTCTACATCATCGAGGATTGCCAGTCGGACAACCCGGGCAACAACGGATGGCAACAGACGGTTGCTTCGCTTGAAGAGTATCTGACCGGTGGTGGATACACATACGAAGTATTTGAGTCTCGCTCGCCAAGAAAGAAGATGGATTTCGAACAACAGCCTCCCGTCGAGACAGAAGAGGATGCTCCGAGCGACGACTACATCATTTGCGTTTATAAGTCGTAGTTTTAATGGCGAATATCGCCATCTTCTATCACTTGTATCAACATGGTGATTGGCGTTCATTTTTCAACGGACAGTCGTCCCTGCTGAATGATTCAGGCTTGGTTGATGAGTGCCAGTTCGTTCATGTTGGCGTGAATGGTGACGATGTCCCTGAATCACATGAAAAGTTCAGATTTGTCAAAAACACTGAACCGCTGAACGAAGAAACACCAACTTTGGTTTCACTTCGTGACTTCTGCGTCAGCAATCCAGGATGGAAAGTCCTGTACATGCATACAAAAGGGATAACACAACCGATGCAATCAACGCATGACTGGCGCAAAATAATGGAGTATTACTGCATTGAGCGGTGGCAGGAATGCGTAAAAAAACTAGAAGAACACGATGCCGTTGGGTGTTTGTATATGGACCATTGTTATTACGGGTATTTCCCGCATTTTTCAGGCAATTTTTGGTGGGCGAATTCTGATTACATCAACAAACTTGATGATTCATATCTGAGCAGTGGCATACGCCAAAACAGAGAGTTTTGGATTGGTAGCGGCGGTGGCTCTCTTTACAGTTTTCACACCACCGGATTGAACCATTACGCCCACGAATATCCGCGCCATCTCTACGTTAATTAGTCAAGCCACTCGTGGTCTATTCGTCGCTGTAGGTCATACTGCATGCAGTTGATGTGCGGGTTTTCTGGAACTGATTTGGCTATTCGATAGTCGGCATTTTGCTTGTTGGTGAACACGTTTTTTTCGTAGAACTTCCTATCGCTATGCACGGTCAAGGAAGCCTGAACTTGATAAATCGCAGCAGTAGACCAGACGATATTGTCCTCCAGTCCTGCGTATCTCATGCGGAGTCGCCAGTCAGTATCTTCACTGTAGGCGGGATGGAAGTTCTCGTCGAATAGACCTATCTTTTTGACTATTTCACTACCCAGCGAGAACGCATTAAAAGCAAGATTCGACATCACCATCTTGTCTGGCGCCGATAATCTCTGCATTTCTGCTAAGCCACCTGGCATCCAGTGGTTGTCGTTTGAGCAGATGAGCCAGTAGGGTGCATGGGGAAAGCACTTTATTCCCAGGTTCCACGACCCGGCTACGCCCATATTGGCGGGCATATTGAGTATCTGGCATTTGGTGTTCTTCAGATTTTCATGAACTTTGAGGTCTGTCGACATCGAATACGAATTGCTGTTGTCGATAATCAGAATATTGTCAATCGGATAATCCATGCATTGCAGACTCTGCTCAAGCATGTCAAACCGATTAAGCACCGGGATTATTACGACCGGAATCGGCGTCATTACTTGTATGACTTCTTCTTCCAAAACTGCAACTGATACGAACGAACGATTTTCCCCTTCAAGATGAACCCCTGACGCTTCTGCTCTTTTTTGTCAAGAGGAATGACTTCGCTCTTCCAGTCATCGCGTCGGAACGGAATGACCTGGCAGACGGGAGTGCCCTTTTCGAGGATGAATACATCTTTATCGGTCTCCAATAGACGAAACGGGAACTCGACGCCGAGTTTGTATGAATCTGTATCCACGACGCCAGAAATAGTTACAAACGGAAGGTCGAAACGGTTCAGTGGATGAGCGAACAAACAACTGTATCCAGGAGGTGTAGCGACTCTCCAGCCTGGACGCCACTTTAAAATGCTGTTGATTGCACCATGTGGCGCAGGTAATCCTGGCGCTTGGTCTGGTCCATGCTGCCCAATGAGGTCTTGATTCGTTGCCCAGCGAAGTCCGACCATTCCATCTTTTTTGCGAATCTCCATGTCGCATGGAAGGGTAAACACATACCCAGATGTCATTGCATCCAAAAACGGAATGCAGCCCTTCAGCGTGAGGTTGCTTGTTGCAACCCCATCTTTGTCCAGCGCCGTTTCTTTTTCGCCGTTTATGTGCAGAGCCATATTCCTGTACCAACTTGGCAGGTTCTCTATCGCCGGAGATGGTGCTTCATACAAAAGACCAGCATCTTCCGTGGTCGGTTCAAACTGAATCAGTTTGGTCATGGTTTGATTGGTACCTTTTTGTTGTGAGTGACTTTTGTAAGCGGGTCAAGATGCACCTTGAATCCGCACTTGCGCGCGGAAATGCACCAGGAGTAATCTTCGCCAAATGGGATGAACACTTCTTTCCCGGTCGCCTCATCAACAATCTTGGCGAACTGAGTATCAAACCACGGGCGAGGCATTGCTTCAAACACCCCTTGTTTCACGCAGATAAACCCGAACCCAGCACCCATGACTTCCTGTGGTTCAGTCGCCGAAATCATCGCCCTGATGTCGTCTTTTTCGGACATCGGTGTAAACATTGGAACGCCATGGTCGCTCAAATACAGACCAGAAACAATGTCTAGGTCAGACTTGTAGAGGGCATAGAAGTCAGATGGCTCCCAAGACATGTCGCTGTCAATCCAAAATATCTTCCTGTATTGGACATTCCCCGACAGCGGAGCGTTGTTGAATGCATCAAGAAAGTCAGAATCCATCGCCGTTGCTTCGCGTGCCGCCGCAACCCTGGATGTGTATCTATTCGCATAGTGGAAAGAAATGCCGCGCTCGGTCAAAAACGCCATCGTGTTCACAAGGCTGCGCACGTACGCAGACTCCATCATTGAGCCCGGAGTCGCAATAATTACATCAACCGATGTTGCCACTATTTCTCCAGAACTCCATGTTTGCGTACTTCTGAATCACGCGAGGCGGCAAAACTTCCGCAACATTTACGGTGCTGCGCGACAATCTGCGCCGAACGTCATGCATGCCATAAAGTCCGTATGTCTCGTCTCTTTCGTGGAATTTGTTCTCAATGTTTGAGTAGTCATGCTCGAACGGCTCAATGCCCAAGAAATTGTATATACCGTCAATTGTCTGTTTTGTGTTTGCCACAACATCCGAGTACTCAACGATATGGAAATATGGCTTGTTTTCCGGTTGCGACGCAAAGGCGACTCCATATAGCGCATTGTCTATCGGCCCGCCCGCTCGCATCAAGCTGTCGCAACGAGTTTCGTGTGGGTGGTGGTAGAAGTGAACCTGCTTGTGGGCCTCTATCTCTCTGTCAATAAATGAGGCGTTGCCGGAGTTGTTGTTCACCAAGTTAATAAATGAGGCAAGAATCTCAATGATTGAACGGACGCACACGATAATTTTTGGCTCATACGGCAAAATGCGCTTTAGCAGCTCAAAGTGCTGAGGCATCGCCCATTCTCGCGATTTATCAATAATTAGTGGTTCGGTTCTGTCAGAATAAAAAGACTCAAGAACTCCAAGAACCATCGGCGGGACTACGTGCATCTTTGGGTAGGCATTGAACTGTTCTGAAGCAACAATGCTACGTTCAAGGTTCCACATCATGCCGCACATTGGAGAGTTTGCTCCAGCGTGCAGTTTTTGGTTTTGATTAAGTATTGACGCAAGAAGTGTGCTTCCAGATCGCGGCAGTCCAGACAGAAAAGCGTACTGTTTAAGAGCATGACCGCCTCTTGGGGCCATATTTGGCTTGCTTCCAGCTACTGTGATCTCCATGCGGTTAAACCTCTTACGTCTTAAAGACAATATTCTGTGTCTAAGGCAATACTAACAAGACAAGTCATAGTATTGTGTATCTTAAGATGAAAATCGCAGTTTACACCATAGCACTTAATGAAAAAAAGTTCGTTGACCCGTGGTACGAGTCAGCGAAGGACGCAGACTACCTGCTGATCGCCGACACCGGCTCGACAGACGGGACCGTCGAGCGGGCCCGTGAGCTCGGTATTCACGTTGCGCAGCTCACCGTCAAGCCCTGGCGGTTTGACGACGCGCGCAACGCGTCGCTGGCGCTGATTCCGGCGGACATTGACTTCTGCATCGCGCTCGACATGGACGAGGTCCTCGTTTCAGGCTGGCGCGAGCACCTCGAAAAGACGCCGCCCGGCACGACGCGGCCGCGCTACAAGTATGTCTGGAACTGGAACCCAGACGGCAGCGAGGGGCTTGTGTACGGCGCCGACAAGGTGCACGCGCGCCGTGGATACCGCTGGGTGCATCCGGTGCACGAGGTCCTGGCGCCGACAGACGGCGAGGTCCAAAACTGGATCGGCATGGAGATCCACCACTTTGCCGACCGATCAAAGTCACGCGGCCAGTACCTGCCGCTGCTCAAGAAGGCGGTTGACGAGCGTCCGATGGACGACCGCAACGCATACTACTACGCGCGTGAGCTGTTTTTCTACGGCCAGAACGAGGAGGCGCAGAGAGAGTTCAAGCGGCACCTCGCGCTGCCGACCGCGACCTGGCGCGCCGAGCGGGCGGCGTCCATGCGCTACCTGGCCAAGATCGAGAAGCACGAGGCCGAGACGTGGCTGCTGCGCGCATGCGCCGAGGCGCCTGAGTTTCGCGAGCCGTGGGTCGAGCTCGCGACCCACTACTACGGCAGGCGCTCCTGGGAGAACTGCCTGTCGGCCGCACGGCGTGCGCTGACGATCAAGGAAAAGCCGCTCGTGTATATCAACGATGCGACCGCGTGGGGCTCGCTGCCGCACGACCTGGCGAGCATCAGCGCGTGGCACGTCGGCCAGAAAGACGCCGCGATCTCGCACCTGCGAGACGCGCTGGCGATCTCTCCGAACGACGAGCGCCTCCAGGCGAACCTAGCGATGATGCTGCGCGACACGCGGCCTGAGCCGGTGGTCGCCGTCGTTCCTTCGAAGTCAAACTTCAGCGGTTGCCTGAGTGTCATTGAAAAGCTCGTCAAGGACCCACAGGTCAAGAGAGTGATGCTTGTGGCCGATGGAGACGAGGCGCACGAAGAGTACAGCAAGCTGCTGAGAGACGAGAAGTTTAATGACGTTAAGCTGCATAAGGTGCCGCTTGGCGCTGGAATCCACGCGATGTGGAACATCGGCGCCGAGGCGGCGTCACGGCTTGGAACGGCACTCGCACTTGTCAACGACGACGTCACGATCTCAGACACAACGATCGGCACGCTTGCGTCGCTGCTCGCCTACGACAAAAGCATCGGGCTCGCGTGCCCGGCCTACGACTACCGCAAGTTTAAGGACATCTGCCAGGACGTGAGGACGGTCTGCAACGGCAGGTACGACGGCACCGGCGGCCTCGCGGGGTTCTGCATGGTCTTAGGCAAAGACGTCGACTGGCGCTTTGACGAGTCGATGAAGTGGTGGTACGGCGACAACGACGTGCTGCTGCACGTCTTAAGGGTCAAGAAAAAGCGCGCTGTCATCACGAGTCTGGCCAGGTGTAGTGGCAACTCGTCTGCGACGGTCGACAACGACCCGCCGGCTGACTTTGTGAAGACGGTGCAAGACGACAAGCTCAAGTTCTGCGTCAAATGGGGAATCGAGGACTCAAATGCATGGTGATGTGCTTACCTGGGTGCGCGGAGCGCTTGCTACTCACAAGGAGACTGCCAACCCAAAGTCAAGTGGAAACCACGTCCTAGAGATAGGCAGCCTCGACATCAACGGCAGCGTCCGGTCACTGTTTGACGAGCTCGTGCGCGACGGAGGGTCCTACCTCGGCATCGATGTCCAAGAAGGCCCCGGAGTAGACCTCGTGGCCGACGCAAGCGTCTACAGCAGTGACAAAAAATATGACACCGTCGTGTGCGCCGAGGTGTTCGAGCACACGCCGCTGTGGCCGAAGATCGTCAAAAACGCGCACTCGCTCCTTGTACCAGGCGGGATGTTTGTCGCAACCATGGCCGGAGAAGGCCGTCCACCGCACTCGGCAATTGACGAAAACCCGATACGCGACTGGGAATACTACAAAAATGTCACATCTACGATGCTCGAGGCTGAGTTAAAGATATTTTCTCACTACGAGGTCAACGTGCTGAAGACAGACACGCGCTGCTGGGCGATCAAGTAGCTTTCTTTTTCTTTTCTTCTTTTAGTCGTTTCTTTTCTTCTCGTTCTTTTTTCTTGCGCATCTTTGCCTCGCGCGAAGCGTGGTAGGCGTTCACAGCGTTTGCGCTTGTCCTGCTCTTCCAGTTAAAGCCGCACTTTTCGCACGTCACGATCTTTGTCGTAGACCACCTACCGCCTCCGTCAAGCTCGTGCTCTGTGACACTGAGGTGCACCGGTCGAGCGCTGCAGTACGGGCACTGCGGCGACCTGCGTCTGCGGATCTCCTGCCCGGTATGTGAGACTGACAGCGCACGGCGAATGTCGTCTTCTGTCCTTCCTCCCCAGACACCCCACAGCTGCTTTGTATCAAGCGCCCACTTGAGGCACTCTTGCCGCACATCACAACCAAAGCAGAAGTTGCAAGCGCGGTGCTGCTCGTCAAGTTCCGAAGAAAAGAACAGTTCTTTTATCGACCTAGCTTCTTCAGTTTTGTCCGCGCACCGCGCACGGCCGTGCCATGAAACATCTCCTAGAGAAAAGATACTCACAGCTTTACAACTCTACAAGTGTTACTGGGACCGGCTCCTCGACCGTGTCACCGAGCGATGTCTCTCCTCTGTCATTGCATATCGCGTAGTCTTTAGCTTCGTCGAGCTCACCGGCGTATGAGTGCACGCAGAGTCCGGTCTCGACTGTCTTAAACGCCTCTCCCAGTGTATCCACAAGTCCTTCACGCTGCACGGCAGACGCGAGGGCCCTGCGGACTACATCGTTCTCGATGTCGACGTGCTCGACGGTGTAAAAGACTACAGAGCCACTACGCTCTTTTTCGTACAGTTCACCGGTCCACTCTGACCAAAGCGACTCACCTCTTCGCGTGTCTTTCACTCTCAGATACTATCGCGCTTAGGCTCAGCGCGCGGCGCTTTGCCTTGTATTCTCTAGCACGCATGCGGCGGTGCATCATCTTGTCGTCGACAAAGTACCCGGCTAAAAACCTCTCGTCAGCTGTCTCGCCTCCCCAGACGCCAAGCTCTCCGTTCTGTCTGGCGTACTCGCGGCACTCATTGACGACAGTGCAACCTGCGCAGATAGACTTCGCGACCGCAACTCTCCTAGCTGTCATCTGTGGCCTTTCAGACGCCTTCTCAAAGAAGTAGCTAGTCTTGCCCTTGCAGTTTGCTTCTTTGATCCAGTCAATGATGCCTGTCATATGCTTCTAACGCTCCTATATGTCTTGGTGGTGCGAAACCGAATTATCTTGTTTTTGCGTCACGAAATGTCATCTAATAGCACGCTATGCAGCGAGTACGTAGCCGTCCTGGTGTGGCCACGCGTATTCGTAGGTGCCAGGCGCGGCGCCGGTGTCCTCGGTCCAGCCAAACTGCTTGTACCAGTCGTAGTGCTTGCACAGCAGCGCGGTACGGTGCGTCGAGCACAGGCGCTCGTAGTACTCGACGTCGGACATCCAACGAGGCAGCGTGTACTCTGGTGAGATGCGGCCAAGCTCGACGGCGCGGTCATATGTAGAGAACATCTTTTCGAGCAGTGTCGACTTGTAGCCGCGGCCGCGCCACTCGTAGTATGTCGCGGTTAGGTACGCGAGTAAGACGGTTTCGTGGCCGCGCCACATGCGGACAACAGGGTGGTTTGCCCAGCCTTTGGTCGTCTTGTCGGTGCCGTCAGGGTTGAGGCCTGTCATGGTAAGCAGGCACTGCCAGCCTTCGAGCGTCTGCTTATGTAGACGTTTGTTGTCGAGGTGCCTAGCGATCGTCTCGAATGAGGCCGTGTCAGTTAAGAATGTTTGCATGTCGCTCCGTATGTAGTGTCGTCGTTGCGTATCTAATTGTACCACGGCGCGCGCCGAATCTGAGGAAGACCTATTTCTTCTTTTCGGCCATCTTTCGCTTGACATAGACGCGTGAAAAGCCCTTGTCTGTGTGGTGCATATACTCATGGTCGCCGATCTTTTCTCCTGCCGGTCCGCCCTGCTCTTCGTCGAGGCAAGCGGCGACGTGCTTTCCGATCCACGCACCAGCCTGCGCGGCTACAGCCTTGCCCCAGGTGGCCTTCATCATCGAGTAGTCTTGCGCTCCCTCGATGGTCCACGCGTCAGGCAGTCCCTGGATGCGCGCGGCCTCGCGGTGCGTAAGCAACCGTGGTTGGGTCGGGTGGACGACGTGCTGCAGCGCGGCTCCTGTCAGCACGCGACACACTCCACGGCCGTCCCAACGACCCGGCTGTGAGTACCCGAGCACAAACTTACGCCTACGGACATTCTTCTCAGAGCCGAGCCACGACTGCGGAAACTTGTTGTTGTTGAGCCGCACGGCCTCCTTGAGGACCTCTTGCTGAATCTCATTTGGCTTCCACCCGTCATTGCCGATGATCGCAAAGATGTCCTCGACCTTAGCTTTTGAGCCGTCACTAACGCCGATGTGGCCGTCGACGGTCGAGCTCTTTGAGCGGAGGTGCTTGACGTATTGTGACGGCTTGTCCGTGATCTTTTGCGATGACCACTGTAGCGGCAGGTGCTCAAGGTCACCGATGATGTCCATGACCGTCGGAAAGCGTTTTGGCTCGTCAACTGTCACGCCGAACTTCATGCCGCGGCGCACCGCCACCCAGAAGTAGCGCGGCCTGTACGAGAAGCCGCCAAGCTGTAGGTTGTTGTGAAGCACATGGTGCAGGTCATACTTCTTGCCAGAGATCTCCTCGACCATGTCTCGGTACTTGAGCATGACCTCACGCCCGTCTGAGTATGCCTGCTGGACGCACTCGAACACGATGGCCTGCGGCTTGACCGCGCCGGCATAGCGCATGAACGCTCGCGTGTGCTCGTGCGCCTTTGACTCCGGTCCGCGCTGAGTGTGAGACGACCACACAGACCAGCCTGAGCATGGCGGGCAGCCGACAACAGCGTCTGTCTTTAGCCGAGGCCAGTCATCAGATTCGTCTGCAAAGCTCGCTTCCCATGACTGGCCGAAAAACGACCGGTTTGCCTCGACCACGGGGTTGCCAAAGTCGAGCGTACCTGTACGGGCAACCATCTCCATGCCAGACTTCACGAAGCCGTAGCTCATGAATCCAGCGAGTCCGTTGCAATCTACAAATGTGTGCTTTGACATGAAGACTACCGTATCACGCCTGCGTCAAAGAGGTCTTACCCACCTCGTAGCCACACGCGGCGTATCCAGCGATGTCGGTCCAGGTGTCTCCCTGGAAGCCGGACTTAGACGCGTAGCGGGCGACCTTGACCGCGACCATCGCCATCGCGACGTCCTCTCTTGTGACCTCGATGCCGAAGATAACCGACCAGATCTTAGCGATCCTGTCAAAGTTCTCCTCAGGGCCACCATACTGCTTGTCGCGCTCGCCGTTGATGATCCTCGCGGCCTCGTCGAGGCACTTTTCTCTCTCAAGCTTCTTTGCCATGTCTACCTCTCTGTGATCCGCAGCCGCACTGTCACGGTTGCCTTGTACTCTTTTTCTGAGTGCTCTTCTACCTTAAACTCGCTGTCGTGCGGCAACGAGGCCTCGCTGTCGCCGACAAACTCGCGCCACTGCTTGACAGCCTGCTTCTTAAGCGCATCAAAGTCGCTGCCATACACCGTCATAGACACACTTCCAATCATTACTTGATCCTCTTTTCAAGCTTGTGCGGCGAGTGGTGTGTTCCGTCGAGAAAAGGCACTTTTTCATCCGTTGACCTAAAGATGACGTCGCCGTAGCGCACCGCGACGACCTTTCCGACGCGCCCGTTGTGCAGCGTGCCGAGCTTTCCTTCATACGCGTCGTGCCTAACCCGCACGATGTCGCCGACTGATATCGCCCCCGGTCTAGCCTCGACCCACACTTCTTCTGACGCGTCTTGAAGCAGCGAGTGCGCCACGGCGAGCTTGCTAAGCAGCGACAGCACCTCGGCAGAGTCTTTGTCGGCGTGTTTTAGGTCTTTCCACGCCTCGAGTAGCGCCATGACTGACGCTCCAACCGACTTTTTTGCCCGCACACTTGCGAGTTGCGCGCTAGCCCAGTCAAGGTCAACGTGTTTCATCTTTGCTCCTTTGTGGACATGCTTGTTCTCTGCAGCTTTCAGTGTCGTAGTCGTCGAGCGCTCGTGCGCATAGTTGGCACTTCACGCCGGCGTCAAGGACCTTGTAGCCTTTCTTTTGGCGGTCTGCGTTCTTTTGCATCTTTGCCAGGTACTCAGCGTTGAGCTCCTCGTCGGTCCCGCCGACGGCGCAGATGATGTTCGCGACAAAGTGCAATACATCGACGCACTCTTTAAGTACCTCGCGGCGGTCAACATACGGGTCGTCGTGCTGCCAAGGCTTCCACGAGATGGCCTTGCGCACCTCGGCGAGCTCATCGTCGATCGCGAGCATGTTCCACCGCAGGTACTCAATGACAGCGCGCAGCGAATCATGGTCATCGCTGTGAAGCTTTGCGTAGTCAACGTTGTAGCAGTCTTGCTGCAACTTAGATGTTGCCTCAAGCCACTTTCCGAATAACTTATCAGTCATGTTTGTCAATCACCTGTCGTAGTGTTTCTAATGCTTCTTCTCTAGAAGGTATCTTATCTAGATATTCGCGAGATTGGTGAACCGAAAGTTCGTATGCGTCTAACCTACTCATGTTTTCAATCCTCGCGGCGAGGACGGCCCATGACGGGCCAGCCGTGTTGCTATACTTCCACTCTGTGACCACAGGAGTACCGACGTTGAGTGACTTCACAAATAGCGGCGACCACCAAGGCCTCTTGTCGTCGTGAATCGTAAGTATCACGCCGAGTAGCGAGCCGATCTTTTTCTTGACTTCTGCTCCAGACATGTGCTTTTTGTCTTTGATGCCAGAGTGCGGTAGTCCAAGTGTGTGCGCGATAGACCTTGCCCATCGAGTAGACGTTAGGTCGATCCCCCACGCTCGAGTCCTCTCTCGTTGTAGCGCTTCTGTGCCAGGTTGGCGCGTGTAGAGCGCGTCAAACGACAGCCCGACAAGCGAGTGCTTTAAGCCGTCTCTTACTCCGACAATGTCGGACGCGTCTTTGTACCACGGAAGCGTCGGCCACAGTGTCGTAGGCCACTTCGCAGTTAGAAGGCCGAGAGCAGACTCAATGACTCGTTCTTTTGCGCCTTCATCGGCCAGTGCCAAGCTGTACCCGCTTCTTCGAGAGTAAAAAGGCTTAAACAACTTCTGTGGGTCACGCTGGATCGACCTAAGCCCGGCAAATATCTTTCCAGGCTCAGGAGCGTCAATGAACAGCGCGAGTCTTTCATCTCCACGCAGCAACGATGCGACGTTAAGTGCGCCATAGACTCCGTTTGACGACACGCTTAGCGGTGAGGTCAAGCCTACAAACACCTTGTCATATTCTGCGAGGTCATCAAGTGTCCATGACACGTCTGCTTCTGCCTGCACGACCTCGTACCCTAGTTGGCGGACAGCGTTTGCCAGCATTCCGGCATACGTAAGCGCGCGCTGCGCTACAGATGACGAGTAGTGCTGCGCACTGGTACCAGTGACTAGCACTTTCACGACTGCGCCTCTTCGATCGCGGCCTCAAACGCCGCGGGGACACCGACATCCATCGCGTTGACGTCAAACAGGTGGGTTGGGTACCTAAGTATGTCTGTTAGATACGGTCCGATCTTCAGCTCTCCCGCTGTTTGACCGCGTTCTTTCCACGCATATGAAAGTACATTACGTGCGCGGTGCGTGTCCATCACCACAGGACCGCACCACACGACCGCCAACGGCATCGCCGCTGTAGGATCAACAAAGTCACTGTCTTCTAGAGCAGCGCCTTCAGCAAACTCGTACATCAAGTCTCTGGTAATGCCGTCTGACCACCTGTTTCTCACTCTAGTAAACCGATGAGCCTGTGTTTTTGGCACCGTGCGCGTGCCGACGGCATTTGAGTTAGAGATCTCAGTTGTTACTGCCATGTCAACTACTTTTTCTTGGTCCATGATGTTGTCACTCATGAGCAGCATCACACGCTTTGAGTCGCCAAGCGCGTTGATACCGACAAGCGCCGCGTGTCCCGGCCCGCGCGGCTCGTCTTGGACAACGACCTGTACCCACGACGAGTATGGCTCGAGGACTTTCTTGACCTGCGTGATGTTGTGTGGTGAGACAACTACGATAGTCTTCTCTGCGCCGGCAGCTGCCGCGTATTCGGCCGCGTAGGCCAGCAACGTGATGCCGTTAACCTCAAGAAGCGGCTTAAAGAACGGCATCGAGTATCCCAGCATGCGCTGGCCTCTTCCCGCGGCGAGGATCACTGCGTCCACGGCCACTCCTGTCGCGCCCACACGAACTTCCAGCCAGCCTCACGCGCCGGTGCCTGCCCGTCGATCCTGTCATCAATGTAGACTCCAGTCACTGCCACTTTTTTGAGGATCGCGACGCGCTCACTCGTCGACACGCTACCGGCTAATAGCGCGCCTGGCGTAAGCCCTAAGGCCTCAAGAACGGCCTCGGCCGCGTCGCGAGCGGCTCCGGTGACGTACGTCACGTCGCCAGGAAACACGCGCTCAAGCGCGAGCAAGATGTCGGCGTACGGAAGCTTGTTCTCGAGCGCCGCGCCTGACTTGATCACGTCTACGTACACGATCGTCTTCTCACTGTGCACCCTGCGCGCGTCCTCAAGCGAGCCAACTGCGGACGGAAGCCACATCTGCCACGGATGTCCCCACGCCTCATCTGGCATGTTGACGCCAACTTTCTTGTACGCCTCGCGGACGAGGTGCCTCGAGTTTACGAGCACGCCGTCAATGTCTGAGCACCACTTCATCTGTAAAAACCTCCTGCTTGAAGTGCCTTTGATAGTACCGCAGACACTGCGCCAAGCGACGCCGGTGCTTGTCTCTTGACGTAGGGTATCGCGCGGATGACGTGGACTACGGCCCACGCCTGGCCCGCAACAAACAGGTCTTTGTCTGCAACAGCCTGCTCTACATCTTCGACAGAGTACGCTCTCCACTCGCGCCTGTACTTTGCCTCTTCCCAGCCGTAGGCGCTCTGCAGCATCTTGCCGACGTCGACGCACGGCGAGTCTGGCACAGTCAGTGTTGCGGGTATCGGGTCAATGAGCACAGGACCAAACCCACGCCTGTACATCACGTTCTCAGCAGTCGCGTCCCCATGCGACAGCGCCGGTTGCGCCGACAGCGCGGCCTCATAAGCTCGCTCGGCGGCCGCAAGCGCGGCGTCGACATGCGCTGTAGACAGGTGCAGACCGCTGTTTTCTAGGTTGCGCGTGACCTTGCTGCGCAAAAGCTCACGGGTCTCTTGTGCCGCCGGCTGAGTTGCCGGCGCGTCCCAGACGTACCTACGAAGCAGCGAGACCACGTCTGCAGCACGCACCTCAGCCGGTGACATGTGGTCAAGCCGCTCCATGACGTAGCCGTCACCCGTCAGCTCAAACACCAGCGGAAGTGCAGGCGAGGTGTTTTCCATGATCCAGCGCCCTTGTTCGATCGTCTTCTCGACGATCCCACCTCGCTTCGTGACCGTTGCCTTATTGTTCTCGACGACGACGGCTCCAGAGAGGCCGCTGTTCATGCTCACGAAAACGCGCTCTCGATCATGACCTGAGCTGTTTTCTTTGGGTCGTTTCGCGTGCGCAACACCTCACGGTTGTGGCGCGCGATCTCAGCACGCTCAGCGTCGGGAATCTCGAGACACGTCATGAACGCGTCGGCGATCTTTTGGATCAGTTCTAGGCCTTCAGCTTGAACTAGTCGCGACTGCGTTGGCGACTTTGTGTACCAGTCGAGCACCATCATGCGAAACTGAGGATCTGATAGGTGCCCAGGAACGATGCACATCGCACCAGCGTCTGCGGCCTCAAGAGATGAGTATTCGACTAAGCCGCGCGCAAACGCGTGCGCGGTCAAGTTCATGTGGACCTTGAACCGTGAAGCAATTGCCGCAGAGTCAGTGTAGTTGCCTAGGTAGCGCACAAGCGCCTTACCAGGGACACGCGCGTCCCAGGGATACGGCGTGACGATGTTTCCGTCCATGCTTCCGTTAAACTTCTCAGGGTTGACGACCTTCGCGTACCTCTTGACCTGCGCTTTAAAGTGATCTTTGAGGATCTCATAGACAATGTATGTCGGCGAAGGCCCTAGGCCGACTGAGCACGATCCCCAGACCTCAACTGTTACGTCTTCTGGCAAGAAAGCGCCGGCCAGGGCGACGAGTGGCTGTCCCTTGTTGTAGATAAACCGACCAGACGTCCCGACGACACGCTCATTTGGTATCGGAGCGTCAATGTCAAACTGCGGGATGTACGGCATCGGTCCCTTGATCCACTCCATCGAGGCAAACAAGTCATTGCTGTGCTTCGCGGACTCTTCGCTCATCGTCACAAGCTTGCTTCCTCGCGACGGAGACTCGAGCAGCTTCTTGACAAACGGGATGTCTTTCTCTGGGTAAAACGAACCGTGGAGTGCCGTAGTCCACCTCGCCTTCGTGCGAAGCAGCGCGTCTACATACTCTGGTATCGCGTCTTCACCCTTCTTGATCGCCTGCTTGTCGTGCAGCGGAATCTTGATCTCTGGAAGCACGACCATGTCATACTTATCCAGTGTCTCGACGATGTTCGCTGTCTTTACGACGACGTCAGGGGCCTCGCTCCACCACCTGCCGCCCGGCTGTGGCTTGCCCCACGCCGAGCGAGTCTTTCCGCTCTTTGTGAATGACACGACATCACAGTCGTGTCCAAGTTCTTTGAATCCGTGACGAAGCCTGAACGCCCAGGCAGTCGGTCCTTTGACTCCTGGTTCTGGCTCAAAAACTGCGACTTTCATGGTGTCTCTCCTAGTTGTTACGTACCTTGTCTAATTTTGACACGAAAAGACGCGCCCCGGTGTTACCGGAGCGCGCCTTTTTCGCGTAAAGTGCGGGCTAGCTCAGAACGGAGCTGCCGGAGGCGTGTTTGGGTTAGCCGCTCCTGCTGCCGCTGCTGCCGGTGCCGGTGCCGGTGCCGGTGCCGGTGCCGGTGCCGGTGCCGGTGCCGGTGCCGGTGCCGGAGACGCCGAAGCGACCGCAGGGACCGAGTAGTACGACTTGATCTCGTTCTTCTTCTGACCCTGCCAGGTGCGCGTGCCGACCGCCGCGCGGAAGGTGCGACCCTTCAGTGCTGCCTCGATCTGCGCGTTGGTCGGGTTTGACGTGAAGTACTCACGCGGAAGCCCGAGTGCGGCCATCTTCTTGAAGAACATCCCAAGCGCGTTGGGGTTGTCAGTGGTGACGACAAGGTTGTCCCAGACAAGCCGCTTGGCGTGCGCGCCGGTTTGAACCTGCGCCTTGACGGCGAACATGGTCTTTCCGGTCTGCGTCACCTTTGCGACTGCTTCGACGACCTGGAGGTCGTAGTCGCCGTCTGGCAGCGGGTCGTACCCGCCCGTGTCGGCTGCGTCCTTGATGAGGTCGCCCCAGTTGAGTGATGACATTGTTACTTGCTCGCTTTCTCTGTTGTTGTTGTTGTTTTTTCTTGCTTTTGTTCTGGCCGTGGGCCGAACACTATCTCGAGCATCCTCTCAATTCCGAGGTCTTGCTGCTCGACAACTTTACCCAGCCGTCCCTGCACGCGCTCGCCGGCCTCGAACTTGCTCGTTCGCTCGACGTACATGCGGCGCGCCTTGTACGGCGGCTGCGTCGGGTCTGGGTGTGGGAACTCTTCAACCGTGATCGCACCGAGGACGTCGTAGAAGTACGGCGCCTGGATCGCGAGCTGGCCCTGGAGGTATGGACGAGCGCGCCCGTCCTGCCCGGTGCGAGACATCGCGGTCAGCACAACCGCCTCAAGAGGCGCGGTCGGGTGCATCGTCAAGTCGCGGAGGTCGCGAAGCAGCGCGCCCATGTGGCGAAGAAGCTCGCCCCACTGCTGCATCTGCATCTGGTTTGTTCCGGCGATGTTGTCCACGCACTTGACCTGGAGCTCCGATACGGAGTCAATGATCAGCGACTTGAACTGGTGACGTCCGAGCTGGAGCCACTGGTACGCCTTCATCATCGTGTCATACTTGGTGATGTTGACGACGCAGGTGTCCCACGTCCCGTCAGCCACCGGCGGCTCCTCGCGTAGAGGGTCCCAGTACTTAACCGTGATTGGAAGAAAGCGGTGGCCGCCCTCTACGTCGAGCATAAGCCGCGGGTACGGTGCTGTGACCGCAAACGTCGACTTGCCGACCTTTGATTCTCCGTACACCATGAGTGTAAGAGAACGTTGGACATTTGTCATGTTTACTCGTTTCCTTTGGTCTCTGATTTGTAATAGCCGTACGGGTCGTCGACCACGTACATTTCGCTGATTGCCTGCTCGGCGGCGGAACCGTCGTCGAGCAGCGGGCATACAGCGAAAAATTGGCACTTCCACTTGCAGTCGCGGCTCGGCCGCGGGTACGCAAGCGTCGTGTGATCTCCGCCCTCTTCAAGCCCTTTGCGGACCCTGAGGAGGTCAGTGATCGTGCCATGAATCCTATTCCAGAAAGAGCGCAAACTGAAGATGTTGTGCCGCACTTCAATCTGGTCGTAAAACGGCGGGCGCGCGTTAGCAGTCCGCTTGACCTTACGCAGCATCGTAAAGATGCCGCCGTCACAGCGCTCGGTCTCGTCTTTCTTTTGCGCTTCAAGAAGCATGTACGTAAGCACTTGCTCGTTCATGTGCGCCATGCTTGTGAAGTCAGCAAACGAGCCGCCGACTGTCTTGAAGTCACGAAACATGCGGACGCCGTCAGCCTTGCGGCGGACACGCATGTCGAGCTTTCCTTGCAGCTCGACCTGGCCGTCAAGTAGAGTCGCGCTGACGACCTCTTCACTCGAGATGAACTCGAGCTCGGCGTCAATGCCGTTTTCTTCAACCCAGCCGAGGTACCCTTCGAGCATGATCCGGCCAAGTTCTGCCTCAGATTGCAGGTCGACCGTGTCGCGGAAGCCCTCAATAAGCAGCTGCTTGTCGCGTTCGACGAGCTCGGCGTGCGCATCGAGTAGCGGCACCCCGTTTGCGTAGTACTGCTCAAACGCTGAGTGAATGCGCGTGCCGAGCGCGAGCGGGCCGACCATCTGCTTTTCCCTCGGCTGCAGCCGCCTGAAGTACGTTAGCCACCAGCGGCGCCGGCAGTCTTTAAACGTCTGAAGCTCGCTGTTAGATACTTTGAGTGGTTGTGTCATAGCTTACCTGCCTTGTCTTCTTTGAGCATGCTGAGCAGCTTGTCCTTGTCTCGGACTATCTGCTCGAAGTTGTCTGCCTTTGTGTCAAGCACCTGGATCACGCGCTCCTCAACGGTGCCTTCGGTCACGTAGTCAGTGATGATGACGCTGTCGTGGATCTCTGACCCGATGCGGTGGACGCGGTCAAGTGCCTGCTTGTGGTCGACCAACGACCAGGGACGTTGAAGCATGATCAACCTACGCGCCGCGGTGAGTGTCACGCCTACGCCGCCAGCCTGCGCCGTAAACAAGATCCACTTCGTCCTGCCTGACTGAAAGTCGTCGATAGACCGCTGGCGCTCTTCTTCATTTTGCGCGCCGGTGATGAGTCCGTGTTCGATGCCAGCCTTTGTCATGGCCGCGCTTAGCAACTCAATAAGCTGCCGCGACACGGCGCATACAGCGACTGAGTCGCTGCCGAAGTCGCCACTCTCGATGTCGTCCATCAGCGCGTCAACCTTGCACGACGGCTCGGCGAGCACCGCTCGCACCTCGCCAGTCTCTGTGTCGGCGACCATGTCAGCATACGAGCTTGCAAACTGAAGCAAGCGCGTCACCTGTGTAAGCGGGCTTGTCGCCATCAGCGCGGCACCGCTCTCAAGCTCGGCGATCATGAGGTCACGCATCTGCGAGTAGGCCTTGGCCTGTTTTGACGACATCTCGACGTCACGGCGCTCATTTATGACTGGCGGCAGCCAGTGCAGCACCTTCGCCTTGAGCATGCGCCGCATACGCGGGTTGATGCTTGCGTAAAACTCCTGCTCCATCTGTGGCTTGACGCCGAGGACCATCATGCCGCCGAACGCGTTAAGCATCGTGTTGATCATGCGGTCGATCCAGCGCGTCTTGCTCGGCCACTCTTCTGGAGACAGCCAGTGCAAGATAGGCCACAGGTCGACGACGTCATTCGCGATCGGCGTGCCGGTCAGCGCAAACCGGATGTCTGCGTCACCTGTTGCGGCCCACAGCGCACGCGTCTGCTTTGACTTTGGATCCTTTGACCGGTGTATCTCGTCTGCGACGACGGCCTTGAAGTCAATCGCGTTAAGTTCGCGCGGTGTGACCTCGCACTGCTTTTCAGTGACGCTGTCATCGTGGCCACCCATCGCGACACAACGTTTAAGGGCGATTGAGCCGTAGGGAGCGAGACGCGAGTGAGCGCGCAGCGACTCCCAGTTGATGACATAGACATCAGCGCCAGACTCAAAAGACTTTCGCCGCTGCGTCGCCGTTCCAGAGATGACCTCGACATTCACACTTGGCCACCAGCGCGCAAACTCGCGCTTCCAGTTCTTTTTCACCGTGTTCGGGCACACGACCAACGCTGGAAACACCTGCTCGCCTGCGTCTTGAAGGGCCTTAAGCGCGCGGATCGCCTGCGCGGTCTTGCCCAGGCCTGGCTCGTCGGCGAGCAACGCACGGCGTGCGACCTTGAGAAACTGGACACCGGCGCGTTGGTGAGGAAACAAGTCTTCATCGCCATCGGCTTCTTCGAGCTCGCGCAGTTTGTTAGCTGGCTCGACTCGAGATGTAAGCTCGCTGGTCGCCCACGCGGTGAGCGACTGTCCGATGACGAGCTCGGTCTTGAACGTCGACCTCAGCGCGAGGCAGGTAGACCAGCTTAGCGGGACGCTCCAGACCTTATCTGTCGTCGACCACTTTGCCCCTGGGATGCTCTTGCAAAGCTCCTTGTAGCGCCAGTCGGCGTCAATGCGGATGTGTTTTCCGTCTTTGTCGATGTCAACTAATACTGTCAACTTAGTCCCTCAATCATTCGTCATTCACTGTACCACATACTAGGAAGATTTTGATGATCTCCAGCAAATATTTTTCTTAGTACATAAGCTCTTTACTCAAGAAGTACTCTTGGCACCCAGCCGGTCTTGGCTAGCCGCAGCAGGCCGTGGCGCATCGCGTCAAGCGCGTGTCCGCCACCGCCGACGTGCCAAAAACCGAGCTTCTTCAACGCGTCGTTGGTAAACAGCTTCTTGGCATCAGATGGCGACTGAAAGTAGATCTTTTCGGGGTCAAGACCGCTGCTGTGCACTACGTACTTCATGATGCCGATCTGCTCAAGGCTAAACGGAGCCTGCGAGTTCTTGATTGTCTGCGCGTTGATGACGAAGCGCTCACACACGACGTCTATCGACGCTCCGGCCTCTTTTGCGGCCTTGATCTCGTCACTAAGAGCCATCGCGAACGCATATGGCCCAAGCTCGCGAGACACCAATAGCGCCGGCGACTCTCCAGCGTACGTGATGACGGCGAACCCTGTGGTCTTGCCAGGGTCGATCGCGATGACTGTTTTTGCTTGTTTCACTTGTACTTGTCTCCCCATGTCTCGAGCGGGCCGTCGATTCCCGCCGTCAGCGGGACGTTCCAACCTTCAGTTGTAGTCATGCAGTCTTTTACAATGTGCTTGATCTCTTCTGCGTCCTTGCGCGGCGCGTTGAGCACGATTTCGTCGTGCACCGGCACGATCAGCAGCTCGGTGAGGTCCGCCTGGTCGAGCTTGACGAGGTTTGCTTTGAACACCTCGGCCGCGCCGCCCTGGATCAGGTAGTTGACCAGCGTGTACACGCGGTCCTCATCGCACGGCAGGCGGCGGCCGGTCCATGTGTAGACGTATCCCTGTCCCTCTTCACGGACACGGCGCATCCCGGCGTCTTCAATCTGCCGCTGAAACATCGACATCCCAGGGTACCGCCCGTCGAACGCGTCTGACACCTCTCTCATCTGCGGCTCGGCGACGCCCGCGGTGAGCGCCTGCTTTGCGACGCCGGCGCCATACAGGCGACCGTAGACCGTGCCCTTGATGAGCGCACGGCGCTTGTCTGACTTTTGCATTGTCGGGTCTCTATAGATCTCTCGGCCGATCTCGGTAAACGGGTCAGACCCTGTTGCGTCGGCGCGGTTGAACAGTGTGATGAGGTTTGGGTCGTTTGACAGGCTCGCAAACATGCGGAACTCGACCTGGTCGAGGTCCGACGTGATGATGACGTGGTCATCATCCTTAGGCAAGAACGCGCGGCGGACGACGTCGTCTCCTTTTGGCAGAGTCTGAAGCGCTGGGTTTTGGATCGACATGCGGCTCGTGCGAGCGCCGAGCGTCTTCACAGACGGGTGGACAAACCCGCCGACGTTTTCGCTCAAGAAGTTCGAGAAATATGTGTTGGCGAGCTTGTCGGCCTTGCGCTGCTTCAGGACTGTGTCGGCGAGCGTTGACACTTCCTCATTTCCGTTGATCTTGAGCAGCTTGAGTTGATCTTTGGTGCATGATTTTTGCCCAGTCGGCGTAAACTCGGTGATCTCGGCGCCGAGGTCCTCGAACAAGCGCACGAGCTGCTGGTTGCTCGTGATCGACACACCGCCATACTTGCCCTTGGCCCACTCTTTGACGGTTGCTGTATATGCGGTGAGCTCGTCGTACTTTTTCTTCGAGTACTCAAGGTCGACGCGTGCACCGTTGATCTCCATGCGCGTCACGATCTTTCTCGCGGCCATCTCGAGCTCGTAGGCGCGGCTATACGGCTTGCCAGGGCCGCATTTTTCGTAGAACATCTCCCACAGGCGCATCGTCAGCACCGTGTCGAGCGCGCCGTACGACCAGTACGGCTGAAACGTCACCGGAACAGTGCCCCACGTCCACCCGTTCTTTGCGAGCTCTGTGTCTAGCGTGTCTTGTAATGCGACGGCGCGGCCGTCGACGTGCAGTGCGGCAAGCCGCTTAAGCGCCCCCGATCCAAGCGGGTCAATGATGTGCGCCATGATCATCGTGTCGTGCGCGCGGCCCCACGGCAGGCCCCAGCGTGACTGTACGTCAAACCAGCGGGCCTCGAACGCGATGTTGTGGCACACGATCGGGCCGTCAAACCTGTCCATGGCCTCGTAGAAGACGCCAGACCACTCTCCCCACGGGATCGCCCAGCCCTGCTGCCCGTCGCCAACCTGTACGAGGCGCAGTCGACCGTGCCACGGAGACAGCGCGTGTTCTCTAGGGTTGCCTGGAAGCTCACCGGTCTCAGTGTCAATCGCGATCGCGCCGTGCGGCCTACGCTCACTGAGCCAAGCGACGAATTCAGACGCCTTCTGCGCTGAGTCTACCAGTGAAAGCTTGACGCTGGAGAGGTCGCTCACTTAGAACTACGTTCTGGAATCGCGCGGACTTCAAGTCCGCACTTCTTTAGGTATACGATAACCTCGCTTGGCTTACGGTGAAAGTCGACATCGCGCACAACCATGACCACACGAGATACTCCAGAGTTCGACACAAGCTTCGCGCACTGTATGCAGACCGCGCCTGTCACGTATAGTGTTCCGCCTTCGACCTGGGACCTGTCGACATAGAGCAGCGCGTTTGCCTCGGCGTGTATCGCGGGACAGGCGTCGTATGTATTGTCCAACGGTGCGTCGCCCTGCGCACGCGGGCACCAGAACGAGCACGGTCGCTCGTCTGGCCACGTCGCCGCCGGGCCGTTGTACCCAGTCGCGCAGATGCGTTGGTTCTTTGACACGATAACAGCGCCGATCTGCGCCCGCGTGCAGCGCGATCTGCGAGCGACGGCCTTGGCGACGTTAAGCCACGTCTCGTCCCAGTTCGTGCGGTCAGGAAGCATTTTTCTCGTTCTTTGCGATCGCGCTACGCATCGCCGAGGCGTACCACCTGTCCTCAGCCGGCAGAGACTCGTACACAGCGTCGTCGTGCGCGGCGTCGAGGCACTTGACGGCGCGCGCCTGGATCGCGCTCCACGACCGGGCGACAAAGACGGGTATCGGCTTGCTCGGCTCCGACGCGTAGGACAAGTTTTCCGCGGCGGCAAAGTTGTTCTCATAGACATGCAACGAGCCGACGTGGTGGCCGTAGGTGCCTGGCTCGATACCGAGGATAGACGCGATCGCGACCTGCACGCGTGTGAACTGGAAGAAGTCATAGGCTGCGCCAAGCCACACGTCGTTTGAGCGCATGTAGACGCTCATGTTGAGCCTGTTCTTTCGGACTCGAAACTGGTGAAGTATCGTGCACGGGTAGTCGCGCTTCTTCTCGAGCATGTCACGCTCGGGATTCCAGATGGTGACGACCGCCTGACGCGACTCGGGGTCTTTCTTGAGGCGGTCGACCACGACCTCGTACTGGCCGAGCGTCCGCGTTCCGTACGAGCCGTGAAACTGCCCGTCATCCTCGGTGTAGTTCGCAAACTGCGGGCCGACGGCGACTACCGTCTTCGGCCGCGACACGCCGCCGAGCAGCTGGCACGCCTCAACCGCACCGATCCCTGAGACGACGTTGCGGCCGACGCCGACCGGCAACGTATTGTATACGTCCTCGATGAAGATCATCGCGTCCTCGATCTCGCGCGTCTTCATGCCGCGCGGCGCGGCCTCCTCGCCGTAGCGAAGGACGTGCCTGACGAGGTCAACGTATCCGTTGACGCCGTCTTGTATGTGTATCACCTTAGTGTCCATGGGTCTACCTCCATGTGTGTTGTGGATAACCGTTCAATCGCGCGGCCGTACTCATAGCCGTCGCGGTGGTGGAACCTGCGCACGTACTGCGGGTGCGGGACGACGTTGACCAACTCGCGCGGTATCGACGCGTCTTTGAGGCTCTTCTCGGCCATGCGCCCGAGCGCAACTATCCGCGGTCGCCCTATGGTTGCCCACAGCAACGACATCCGCGAACCACAAAGCTCGGTGCCGTTGACGATACCGACGTTCTTCCAGAACGGATCTGGGAGGTGCGTGAGCAGGTAGTCACCTGAGTTGCCGCGCGCGGGGAAGAACGGAAGTATCGGTCCGTTAGGGTCATTGCGCCTGTCACCGACGAGCAGCACGCTTGGCCTTGCCGGGCCGATGTACTCAGGAAACTGCGCAACATTCTTGACCTGTGCCTCGCGCTCTTTTGCGATCGTAAGCATGCGGTCTGCGAGAGCAGGCAACGCTGACATGTCATATGGATCCGGCGAGACGACCTCGACGCGGGCCGCGTTGCGCATACCGAAGTCATACAGCTCGCATATCTTTTCAAGTTCGGACGTCTTGACAAAGTCGTCACCGCGTACGCCGACACGCTCGACGATGACGTCAAGCGGCTGCTTCATCACAAACTGCACAGCGCCACGCGACAACAACATGAGCTCAACGAGCCGCCAGCCGCCCTTGCCGAGCAGGCCGTATTCGTCCGTGCATGTGTGCGGACGCTTGATCGGCGCGTACGTGACCTCGCCCCAGTGCCACCTGTCGGCGATCACGATGTAGCCGTCTGTCCAGTTGACGTTTGCGACCGAAGTTGCCCACTCATTCAAGACCCACGCCCTGGTCTCCTCGGCCGGCCTACCCATGTGGTACGTCACAACCTCGCGGTCGGAAAACATGGAGGTCGCGCGCTCGATGAGCGCGGACACGACCGAACTCTTGCCTGAGCCGTCAGGGCCTTCAACAACTATAAACATGACCGTCCTTCGTCTTTAGGATATGAATATTACTACGGAATAAGCTCAACCTTGTAGATCATCTCAATCCCCTTGTCGTTCCGCGCGGCCTCCTCTAGAAGCCGCTGCGCGACGTGGGTCAGGTACTTTGCGCCGCTTGCGTCATACTTGTAGAGCGCGTCGAGCACCGCGCTCGGCTCCTCGCTGACCTGCGCCCAGTAACGGTTCTTTTCAGGAAACACGACTGGCGCATTGAGAGATGGCCTGCATTCCGGGCAGACGATCAGCCTTTCTGGATTTTCTACCTCGGCTGTCGCGACCTCTTCAAGCCCGTAGCGCTGCACGAGGTGGCACGCGCCGGTGTGGTACATTACGGACACACCAACACGAGAGAGGACGTATGAGCCGTTTTCTGTCCGGTACAGGTCAAACTCGATCCAGCGGTTAGCGCCTGGACGACTTGAAGAAGAGTGGCCAAGCAGCTTGCCGCTGAACTGCAGTGTTCTTGAGCCGTCTTTTACCTGGATCATGCTTCTTTGTTTCTGTGAGTGGTTTCGGTAGTAGATACCGTATCATGACTATTGTCTTTGACGTAGCGCTCTGCTAGCAACATCGCCTCGAGCTCTATCGACGTGTCAATGGACCTACTCAGCGATTCTTTTAGCACCTTTACAAGCATCGAAAGCTTGATGTTTTCGGCTTTAAGGTAGTCTACTTCTCTTTCGTCGTTGTTTGTCATTTTTTCTCCTCGCTAAACTTTACCATAAGCTGGTCGACTACGGCGTCTGGAGCGCCGATTCAATTGCCTCTACTCGAGCCGCGAGCTCTTTGATCGCGGCGACGCACGTCGCGATCATGCCGTTTGTCTGCCACATGGTCGTGATCGCCGAACTTCCGTCTGGCGACGAGTCGTAGACAGCCAGGTGAGGAGCTACTTCCTCGACTTCCTCCGCGACAAACCCTGCTTCCTTGTGCGCAGACACTTTTTCGTGGACAAGCTCGTTGGGGTGCTCATACATCGACTTGTCTTTCCACGCAAAGCGGCGCGGACGGAGAAGCTTTATGACTTCAAGCGCGTTTTCAACGTCCTCGATCTGCTCTTTCATGTCTCTTCGTGAACCGTCAATGAGAAAGTACCCGTCAGAGTTTCTTCTGCGTAATGGCTGGCTGTTTGCGGGCAAGACTGTGGCGGTGCCGAGGCCGCGGATATAGTCGCTGTAGACTAGGTTTACTCCGTAGACAACGTTGTTTGCCTGGATGTTTCCGTTTACTTGAAGGCTGCCGCTTACGCCCATGTTTGCGCCGGTGTTGATGTTACCGCTTACGTCAAGCTGCTGGCCGATGTCAATGTTTCCGTCCGCGTACAAGATCGTGTTTCCACTGCCGCTTAGAATCCTGTTTGACGTCAAAGACCAGCCACCGATTGTGCCAGTCGTGGCCGAAAGCGACACGGTCGCGCTGAGCGTTCCGCCGCTGATCCTGTCGGCGGATAAGGTTCCTGCTGTTATCTGCCCAGCGTTGATGTTTCCGGCATAGACATATGCTCCAGAGATCTGCGTCGCGGTGATGGTGCCGGCCGTGATCTTGCTCGCGTCGAGGCTACCGGCGGCGATCCTCGCCGCGGCAAGTGTGCCCGTCGTGATGTTGCCTGCGTTGAGGTTAGAGACGGTGATGATACTCGCATCAATTGTTCCGGCCGTGATCTTGCTTGCGCTGAGGCTGGCGATCGCGTTGTCGCCGAGGTTGTTTGCGACCCATGTTGAGCCGTCCCAGCGGTAGATCCTGTTGTCGTCGTCTGTGTCAAACCACAGGTCACCGGCCGCTGTCGCCGTCGGCGCCGACGTCTGGCGAAACACCTTGTTTTTACCGTTGGCTGTCGACTGGGCCGCGCTAGCGGCCGACTGCGCAACTGCAATTGTTAAGTCGCGAACCGACACCCACGCGGTGCCATTGTAGCGCTTGAGGTTGTAGTTATCCGATGTGTCAATCCACAGGTCGCCCTCTCCAGGAGCTGCCGGCTGAGATGGCAAGACGCTTGTCTCAATTCCACCGAGCTCGTCCTGCGTTGCACCGTCGATCTTGTCAAGGTCAATTGCTCCGTCAGCGATGTTGTCGGTGTCTACCGCGCCAGGCGCGATGGTCTCGGTCGTGACAGAGTCTGGCGCAAGTTCAACATTTGTCACCGCGTCAACGTCGATGTTGTCAGTTACAACAACACGGTCACCTATACGCCGCGGCGCAGGCCGTCGCGACAGCCGCTTGACGCGGCGGTCAAGCCTGTTTACATAGTTGCTGAGGCGTCGAAGAGCTCGGCGACGGTTACTAGCCACGCTGGTCTACCTCCCACTCTGTCACGAGGTCTAGGTCGACGTCTTCCGGAAACGACGGGTTGTTCGGGACGTTTACCTTGATTGCGTCAATCTTGCGGACAAGCACCGTGTCACGCACCTCCATGTCACTTGCAAGCCGCATGCGTACAAACTCATCGTCTGCGACGATTGAGCACCAGTCGCCAGGCGCGTACGTCCCGACCTGTGGGTCGAGCGAGCCGTTGACCCGGATCGTGACGTCGGCCACAGGCGGTCGAAACTCGTTAAGATACCGCACAGCGTGGTCGTACAGCTTTTGCTCGTCGGCCGTGTCATTTTTTTCTTCTTCTTGGTCGAGAAGCGGCCACCCTGCCTCGAGCAAGTCGGTCGCCGTCGCGGCGGCGTACGGCTGGCTGATGTCGTCGCCGAGGTCTGAGATGTTACCGACAACAAAAAACCTGGTTGCGGCATTTTCAGCAGACTCTTTAACCGTCAGGTCGCTGATGTTTCCTGGATACTCAAACACGAGCCTGTCGGCGCCAAAGCGGCTGACAGGAGACACTTCGCCGGGCGCCGGCGGGTTAGGAAAGTCAATTGGTATGAAGACAAATGTTCGTGTAAATGACCTTGTGCTTGGGTCGTAGTCGCAGTCAACGCGGTACTCAAAGCCGTCGACCGTGTCAGAGTACTCGTCAAGTTCCTCGCCGACAGACCGCAGCTCATAGCCGCGGTACATCTTATTTTCAAGGTTCTTTGACGCAAAGTCTCCCGTTGAGTAGTCAATGAGGATGTCAGAGTTTGCGGGAAACGAGCCATACGTCGCCAAGATCGCGGCGCGGTTGATCGCGACGGTGCCGCTAGACGCCACCGATGTGATGTCTGTCGCGTTGAATGCGGCGTAAGTAAACGTAGTTGCTGTAGGCGTAGTTAGCACCTCGACGCCTTCAGCGTTAAACACTTCTGTCGTAGACGATAGGTCGTCGACTCCAGATATCGTTACTAAGTCTCCTGGCAAAAGCCCGTGCGATGCGCTTGTTGTCAACGTCGCTACTCCAGCTGCGTAGGCTTTGTTCGTCACCGTCTTTGTCGTGTTTGAGTAGGCCGTCGGACCTTCATTTGCACCAGTATTTTGGACTCTAAATGTCGTCACTGACGGAATCTCTGTGATTTCGTACTCTCCGTTGTACGCCGCACTGATGTTAGTGATCTTAACTGTCTGGCCAATGACACCTCCGTGCGACCCACTCACGGTGAATGTTGCAACATTTGAAGCACGAGACACTGAAACAATGTCATAACTAGTGCTCTGTGCCGGTTCAATCTCGTCGTTTGGAAACGCAATGTTTATGAAGTCAACCATCGTTGAGTCAAGCAGCTGGCGCATGTAGTCATACGCATCTGTCCTGACATACACGGTTGCCAACGTGTAGGTGCCGTTTGGCATAGTGGGTATTGACACAGAAAATGTGGTCGTGGTCGGCGCGGGGCTTGCGAGCACGGTGTAGTAGCCGTTGTACTGAAAATCGCCTACTTCATAGAAAATGATCCTGACGCTAGAGCCGGTTGGGGCCTCGTACTCACCGTTGTCAAGCGTCACCGCCGCGACGCCAGACGTGACAACGACCGTCGCGCTAAAGTCGTGCGTGTACGTCTTCCAGATGTTGCGGTGGTGAAAGTAGCTCGTGAACTCAGAGCCACTGACCGTCAGCTCGCGCGTCCGAGCGGAGTATGACCTGTCCCAGATGATTCCGCCCCACACGCAGACGTCGTCTCTTACGACGTACAGCGCCGTCTTGCCCGGCATGGTGTTTTCATAGAGGTTAAACACGTTTGACGACTCAACGACCGGCACCTTGCCGCTAAACGACCCAGCGCCCTTGATCGACCGCTCGTATGACACGTCGGTAAACGGAATCTCGGCGATGACAACGTTGCTGAGCAGGTCAGCCGTGAAGTACCTATATGTCGCTACTCTGTCTGTCATCTTTTCTTCCTAGCCGATCCACCCTGACCGGTAATATACTGTCAAGTCCGCGGTCGAGTTTGCGTTACCGTCGTCTTGAAATGTAAACTCGTTTGCGCCTGGCGCGAGCACGATCCAGTCGGTCAACGTATCAAGCATCGACCGCGTGTCATTGGTGTCTCCGTTGAACGCAACCTCAAGGTTATACGTGTCAATCTCGAGTACGTCCACCGGGATAGACGCCGTGCCGCTCGCCGCCGCCGGTGAGATGTTTGCGTTTGTTTTGTCGTAGGTAAACGTGGTGGTCGTCGGCGTGTCGGCGATGACGTAGGTGCCGTCAAACGCCGCGTCAGAGATTACAACCGTGACGGTGTCGTTCGGCAAAAACCCGTGCGCCGAAGACGTAGTAAGTGTCGCGACGTTGCTTGTCAACGACTTGTTTGTGACGCTACGTGTTGTCGCGTCGCGCAGCGGCTGGATGATGACAAGTTCTTGGTCGCTTCCTGCGTTGTAGATCGAGAGCGGACCGGTCGACGGGCCGGTGACCTCGAGGATCACATTTACGTCGATGTTGCCGTTGTTGTTGATCGTTGCGACTCCAGACTGTCCGCCGGAGCCGCTCTTGCACGGTATCGTCGTCGTGTTGTAGCCGTCAACCTGCTCCCAGTTCCAGCCGTACTTGATCGGGTCCGGAGCGCGCAGTCCGACGCTAAACTCGGTCCTGCCGCGCGGGTTGACCGTCTCCATGTCCGGCTTGCCGCTGAGGCGCACCTTTGACGCCTTTGTCGGAGTCTCGTTGACGTACAGCCACGCGTTGCGGTAGACGAGGCTTGTCGCCTCGATGAGCTTATTTCTGGCGGCCGCGACGTACGACGCATTAGGCGGCAAGAACACGCCTTCAAGGACGATGTCGCGGGCGGCCCAGCGCCCGCGTGTGTCGTATGAGCCGTCTCCCCAGCCGCGCCGGATGTCCTGCATCTCAGGATCTGGCTGTCCCCACCAGCCCTTGATGTCGGTGACGACCCACACAACTCCGTTTTCATCGATGGTGTTGAAGACCATCTCGCCGAGCTGGATGTCAGCGTTGAGCTTCATGCCGGTGAAGACCGGCGGTGGCAGCTGCTTCAGCGAGTTGTCGACCGTGCTTGTCTCGTACGCCTGCGTGAAGTCGTCGGTGTAGAGGTTGATATATGCGCTCTGTTCAAAGAGAACTCCGTCAACCAAGAACTTCTTTGATGCTGTACCGGCCGTCGGCTGGATGACCTTGATCGACGCCGCGACCGCGCCGACCGGCGCCGCTCCGACCTTGCCGATGCGGACCCAGTCCGAGCCAGGGTCCATCTCAACAAGCTCGCTTAAGAGTGACGAGACGAGGCTGCCGCCGGTAAGCGCCGTGTACCACTCGACGTCAAGACGCACGCTCGATACGTCTTCTCCTGTTGGGACCTTGAGGTAGGCCGAGATCGCGTACGAGAGTCCAGCCGTCACGGCGATGCGCGACGACGTCACGGCGCCGGAGCTCGTCGTGTTTGACTTTGTCACCTCGAGACACGCGCCGCCGAAGACATAGTCCGTCGTGACGCGGGCCACGGTCGCGCTGCCGGTTCCGGTCCAGCCGGTCGCGTTTGTCTTAAATGACGGGTTAGAGACTAGGTTTGTACGCGCAATGTTCTCAAATGACGTCATGCGGCACCTGCCCTAAGTTGAAACGCGAGCTGACGTGAGACCATCGCGGCGAGCTCGCGCTCGTCCATGCCCTGCGACGGGTAGATGTTGAATGTCTGACCGCCCTTGCCGCCTGACAGGAGCGAGATGATCGCCTTGTCGCGCTTTGAGAGGCCGTCTTCGTCGAGCGGCTCGATGCGCTCCGGCTTGCCGGCCTCGGCGACCTTGACGAGCGTTCCGCCGGCCGACGGAAACACCGTGCCGCCCATCGCGAGCTCTGGAAGCTTCGGCGCTGAGATCGTGTTTCCGCCGATGATCGGAACCCACCGCGGCACGCTCCACGAGAGTTTTCCAACAGAGTTGTTCCAGCCTTTAGCGATGAGGTTAAACGCGGCCTTAAACGGCGCAAAGAGGATGTTCGTGATGCCGCTAAAGATATTCTTCAGGCCGTTGACAAGGTTTCTAAACGCACTTTCAAAGAGCTGCTTTGCTCGGTCAGTGTCGCCTTGAAGCAGCGCAAAGAAGCCCTTGATGACGTCCCACACGGCCTTGAAGATCTGGCTGATACCGCCGATGATCCTGATGAACCCGACAACATTGTCAGCGACCATCTTGATAGCTCCGACAAGGACAACTTGCAGTAGCGGTACCAGCGTGACCGCGAGGAAGTCACCGATCTTTTCAAAGATATCGCTGAAGCTAGAAATCTGCGGCATAAACTTCTGGATCTCTTCTAAAATCCGTGCGAACGCTTCGCCAAGCGCGTCTTTTACGGCCGCGACGAGCCCCATGACCGCGTCGCGGAACTTCTCGCTGTTCTGCCAGGCGAGGATAAAGATCGCGACGAGCGCGGCGATGATCGCGATCGCCGCGATCATCGGGCCGGAGACAGTTATGCCAAACGTCGCAAACGCCGAGCTGAGGCCGGACAGGCCGCCTCCCGACAGCTTGAACGCAACTGACGCGGTCTTAAGCTGCGTCGCAAGACCGCTGAGCATGCCAGGAAGACCGGTCACGGCCCTAAAGATGTCGCCAAACTTCTGCGCATAGCCGGTGAGTATGGTAAATGTCGTCATGCCGAGGTTCTTGATCAACGTGATCGCCTTCAAGAAGCCCATGAAAGCCGACACAGACAAAAGAATCTTCATGATCATGTCGTTGCTGAAGACCTTTATCATGATGTCAAGCGCAAAGTTAAGCACCGAAAAGAACGTCTGTATTGACTCAGACTCGGCAAAAAGCGCCATAAATGTTGCAAACTTGTCAACAAAATCCCCAAGTGCCGGTGCGCCGGTCAGCAGCCTTTGAAGTGCGCCTGCGATTGCGCCGACTGCCTTTGACAGGCCGTCGGCAAACTTGGTGACACCTTCGTCATCACCGAGGCCAAGCACCGCCATGATGATGTTGTTAAACAACCTGCCGATCGCCTCAACGTTTGGAACGACACGCTTAAAGTAGTCTTGTAGCGACCCGTCTCCGCTGATCTTTGCCGTAAAGTCGGCAAACTTCTTGGTCGCGTTCTCGAACGACGTCAGCAGCATCTCGCCGGCGCTGCCAGGCCCCGCCGCGGCGCGGCCGATGTTCATCAGCGCGTCCCAGATGTTCTTGAAGATGTCTCCAAGCTGCGCGGCGACGTCGCCAGCATAGTCAAAGATGCCTGTCATCCTTTCAACTTGTTCGTTAGTGGTGAACGCGGCTGCCCAGCCGTCAGTAAGCGTGACGACCCAGTCTGCAAACCGCCTCGTCAGTGGCCCGGCGGCTTCAAGTATGCCAAGAAGCGCTGTGTACAGGTTTCCGGCAACAGTTCCCATTCGCTCGATGACATAGATGTTTGTCTCGCCGACCGCCTCAAAACTGCGAAGCGCTTGCTGCGACGTCGCAATCTCTGCAAACTTCTTTGCCGTCTCGCCGAGCGCCTTTCCTGTAGCAGGAAGCAGCCGCTCGAGCGCCGGAAAGTATGAGTCAACAAGTAGGCTAAGTGCCTCACCAAGTCGCGGCAAGAACTCTCGCTGGACCTCTTCTTTGATCTTTTTGAACTTGTCTTTCACTGACTCAAGAAGTTTCACGAAGTCTTGCGCCTCCGGGATCAGCTTCGTGAACGCGTCATCTCCCGCGCCTCCGCCGCCGCCCTTCTTAGCCGCATCTTCACGCGCCCGCGCAAGGGCGCGCTCCGCGTCTGTCTGCGACCTCAGGCCGTCGCGTTCAGTCTTTGCCTGCTGCTCTCTTGCGTCCTCTAGCCGCCTTGTGGCCTCGACAACTTCGTCGGAGCCCTCAACGCCTTTCTTGTTTGCCTCGTCTTGCGCCTTCGTGAGATCCGCATTTCGATCTTTAGCGCGGCGCAGGTTGAGGTCGGCCTCGGCAAATGCAAGTTCAGCTTCACGCCGTGCTCGAGAGTTAGGCGGCAGGTCTTGTACACGCTGCAGCCGCTCGCGCGCCTTCTCAAGCTCAAGTGACGCCTTTTTCTCGCTGATCGCGGCGTCTTCTGCATCAAAGTTGAGTTGCTGCAGGTTTTCAGCGGCTTCTTTTCTCGCTCGAGCGAGGTTGTCTTCGGCGTCGGCAAGCTCGCGCGCCGCGCGCACGAACGACTCTCTGTTGTTCTCAATGACGCGTGCCAACGAGCGCTCTGCGTCCTCGATCCTGCGTAGCGCGGCCTCGTTGTCTTTGCCCGCGCCTTTTGCCTGCTTTGCCCGTGCCTTGAGCGCCTCTCCGATGCCGCTAAGCGCCATCTTGACGACGCCAAATCCTTGGCCTATTGCGGCCAGAGCTCCGCCTAGCGCGGCAAGCGCAGGAATCGCGGCCGCAACCTGCGAGACTAAGATGACAAGTCCGGATGCCAGCGCGCCTACCGCTCCGACGACGCCAGCGATGGCTGGACCAAGAAAGTAACCTACGGTGACAAGCTGCCTAAATGCGTCTGCCGCGTCACGCCCGTTGGCGCGCATGTCCGCAAAAGCGCCGGACAACCCGTTAGCCTGCCGCTGCAGCCCCGACCCAAATCCGTTAGCAAACGACTGAGAGGCCTGCTGGCCGGCGCCTTGTAAGTTGGCACGGCGCAACGCCTGCTGGACGTCACGCTCGAAGTTGGTCGTGATCGCACGAACGATGACATATGCGTCACCGACTACCGGCATAACGACCTCCTGTTGCTCTTAGTTTAGCGGGGCGTCAAGTGTCGTTCCAAACGGTCTCGCTGAGCCTTCGTCAATGCGCGTAGGCGCGACATACGGCTTGGTTGACATAGCTGTCTGCCGCTCTATGTCGATAGGCCGTACGTCACTTGGAATATCTTCGCCCAGCGGCGGGTCGATGGACGAGGCCGCAGCGCCGATGCCGGTTGAAAACTTGTACGCGTACTCTCGAGAGTACATCTCTCTGTACAGCATCGACCGCGACTTAGACACGGCCTCGGCCTGCTCGGCGCTCGTGAACCGCATGTCTTCCTCAAACATGTAGTGGAGGACGTCAACCATGTCGCCCATGTCTAGCTCACTAAGCTTGACGCCGCTCATGATCGCCTTTCCATTGACATACGGCCAGAGGTCTATGCCCCAGTGGGCAAGGCTTCTGGCCGCTGCGTAGGGCGGTTGGTATACTCCGCGACGAGCCACGCGGCGATCTCGGCGAGTGTGTCAACCGAGATGATCTTGTCAGGGTCGCTGCACAGCTCCTCGAACTTGCGGTGGTCTTCCGGCATGAGGACCATCTCGAAGAACTTGTTCATCGCCTCTGCGCTCTTTGCCGGGTCGTCGGCGTTGGCGACCAGGTTAAGCAGCAGCTTTCCCTGCACCGCGCGGCGGCAGTTGAACGTGTCGCCGTGAAGCTTGAAAGACAGCGGTTCAACTCCCGACAGGTCGGGGCCGCTTCCAAAGTCCTTGAACCTTGACATTACTATTCTCCTTGTGTAGGTGTGTCGCTGAGGCTGGACATCGCCTCGTGCCGGTCGGCACTGCGTCCGTTAGCTACTGTAACAAACCTTAGAGCGCGTGACACGCGCCTTTAGGTGAAGATATACAGGTTCATCGACAAGAACTTGTTTGGTCTTGTGCCAGGATGCATGACACGGTGGGCATAGACCACTCGACCACCTTTGGTGAACCGCAGTACTCTTCGACGATACTGGGTTCTTCGCTTTCCTTGTATGACGTGCGGTCGCGTGCCTTCGTGGTGGTAGTACGCATACGGCATGCGCGAACCGATGTGCCACACCTGGCCGTTTCTGCGCGCCGACTTTTCTAAGATCGTTATAGAAGACTGAAGCTCGCGCGTGCGCACTCCAACTTGACGCTTGGCCGCGATGATGAAGTACATCGACTTATCCCATAGGTACCTACCGACCTCGCCTGTAGGCTCATTGAGGTAGTAATGCAAGACGGGCCTGCGCCAGACGATGTGCGCTCTTGTTGGCATCAGGGAATCGCCATCGTAAGCTGCATCGTGACGACGCGAAACCCGCCCTCTGGGTCGCCCGACTCGACTGTCGCGATCACGCCGGGACCGTACACTCCCTGCGGCTCCCACATGTCAAACAGGTTGAGCGACTGCAGCAACACCCACGCGTCTACGGCTGAGATCTCAGACCCCGCGGAGATCTTCTCCGGCGAAGGAGGCTTTGTCCCCTGCGTGACGACGACCGGAAGCTGGCGCGCGATTGAGATCGCGATCGTCGCACTGCGCACGATGTTACACCTGTTCGGCGTGCTGTCTTGCGCTCCAGGTGCGCCGAGGTACGCCTGCATAAAGTGCACGACAAGCTGCTCGCAGTCGATCGCTGGCATGCCCATCGTCCAGTAGCGCCGCGCCGGGATCGGGACGTTGTACGAGGCGTAGACGTTTTCAACACGCTCAAGTATTCCCTCAAGCATGTCACGCAGGTTAAGCGCGTCTGGGTTTACTCCTGAGATGTCGATGATACTTGTCATACGTCTACTTTACTCCGGTTGCTGCTGTTCTTGCTGCTCTTCTTGCTGCTGATCTTTACGCCACTTGCGCACCGGGCGCGATGCGGACGGTGACTCAACGGGTTGCCCGTTGGGCAGGTAGTCTTCTTTGTTCTTTCTTGGTGCTGGCCGCGGCACGCTTGCTCCTACAGCGGATTGCCGGGCTCAAGGGTGATCGCGTCGACAATTGACGTCGCGAGCGAGATCTTGAGGTTACCTGAGCAGATGTATGCGGTCTCTGTCTCGCCAGGAAAAAGCGGGTGTGGCCTTGATGCGTACAGGTCATACGTACCTGGGTCAACCTTGCCCAAGATTGGAAACGCATCTGCGTAGCTTACGGTGACCTTGATCTTTGTGTCACTCTCTAAGAACTGAACTGCAGACAAGTCAAGTTCTTTTGATCGAGACTCAGCGAAGTTTCTTACCGTCACAGAAGGCAACCAGCCCGGCTCGTCGACAAGAAACTCAGCGTTGATCTTGTCCAGCGCGATCGTCATCGAGCCGTAGGTGTGCTGCGAGACCGCGATGTCGAGCAGACTCTTGCCAAGCTTGGCGGCCTTAGGCGTGTAGGTGCGCGCACGCGGTACGTCAGGGTTGAACACCCGTGCGCGCGCTCGAGCGCCGTCCGGGTTCACTGACTTGAGGAATAGGTCGACCGTGTAGACACCGGTGCGCAGCTCTTGGATAAACTCCTGGCTGTCGAGGACCGTGTACGAGACGCCCTGGCGCGACACAGACGTCACGCGCGCCGGTAGGTCGCAGTCCTCGCCGGACCAAAGCTTGATGAACTGGATCGCCATGTACTTTGCGGCCTGACGCCCAAGCTCTGGTGCCTGCGCGCCGTAGGTGTATGTCACCTCGATGTCGCACGGCGCCCACGGGACGCCCTGCGTGGCCTGGATTGTCGAGTGGTCGACAAGGTAGTAGTTTGCCGGCGAGATCTGCTCGCCGGCGCGGTTGCGGATGTTGTGGATCTCGATGACAGGCCGTCCGCGCAGCCGCAATCGCGACTGCGGTGTCAAGCCGTCGCTCGTCACGTCGACGTAGTTGTTGAAGTCCTGGTATGGGATGTTGTACACGTTGCCGTTGAGTAGCTCGGCCGTGAAGTTGCGCTCAGATGCTCCGTACCTGTAGCGGCGGGTTGTGCAGATGTAGCGCTCGGTGACGGTGTTGATCCCGGAGTATTTTCTTCCAGACATCGCCCACAGAAGCTGCGACGCTGACTTGCATGCCTGGTACGAAAACTCGCTGTTTGCATATTCTCCGAGCTCGCTTGGTGTTATCCAGAGGTTTGACATCTGCTGAGCTGTCCTTTACGCTGGTGTGACTAGCGGACGGCGCGCTAGTGACACTGCACTGTTGCGCGCCGCCCGCTTGTCGAAGGTCAGGAGGTCGGATCCTCCGTTGACGCGATGATGAAGTCCACCGCGTTGTCGGCATTGTAGTCGACGTTTCCTGGTACGTTGTACGAGGTCGTCGACCCCTGCGACAAGAAGTCGCTGACCAGTCGGCCGTTGGCGTAGACCACCGCGGTGCCGCTGTCGGCTGTCGAGCCGATTGTGCCGCTTGTCGACGTGGTGTACGTGAACGTCGTGCTTGACGGCGTACCTGTGACCGTGTATGTCCCGTTGAGCGCTGTCGTCGTCAAGCCAGCGACCTCAACAGTGTCACCGGTCTCAAACTCGTGCGCGTTGGACGTCGTGACCGTCGCGGTCGAACCCGTGCGTGCGACGTTGCTGACCGTCTCGGTGAGGTCGCCGTGCCACGAGTAGAAGCCCTTGCGGCCTGTCGGTGCCCACGATGAGCGGGCGTATGAGTACGCGCGCTCTGTCGCCGCAGCAAACTCCCAGCGGTCATCAAGGCCGTTGCTGAAGTTGACGTTGCCGAGGCCGTAGCCCTCAAACGTTGTCGCGAGCATGCCGTTCTCGATCACGCGGTCGCCTGACTGGCGAAGCTTGCAGTACGGAAACACCCAGTGGAAGTACGGGCGTGTCGCCGCACGGCGGCCGTCGGCCACTGCAAACGACCAGCACTCAATCGCGACGCCGAAGCCCGACGGGTCATCACCGACCGCCGGTGCCGACCAGCCGATGCTCTGGCGGTCAGGCGATGCGAACGTGCCGAGGTTCTTGCGAAGCAAGAGACCGCCCGAGATGAGCTGCGTCAGCTCCGGGTCCGGCTCACAGATCGCGAGCTCCATCGTGATGCGCTTGAAGGTGTTCGGCGCCTTGTACGACACACAGATCGTGCCGTCCGCTGACTTTTCGATGATCTCATCGCCTTCCTCGTACTCCGGCGTGAACGACATGCGCATGAACGCGCTTGTCGTGTAGCTGTCGCCGTCGTTGTTGAGCAGGTTGCCCGACGCGTCAAGCCGCGTCACGCGGATCGCAACGCCCTGGATGCTTGCTGCGTAGTCTTGTGTTGCCATGTGGAGTTGCTCCTTGGTGACTAGTTCTTCGTAATCTTACACCGAGAGGTCAACCCTGATCGCGAGGTGAATAGTCGCGTCAAAGTAGACCGCCGCCGGTCGAATTGCCTTTATTCTCATGTCGTTCTGGTTTCCGGAGACATTGTAGGCTTGAGAGAGGTTGTCGTTGACGACGTCAATGTCTCCGAGGTAGATCTTCACCGTGCCCGTGCCATATATCCACTTGTTTGTGGCCGTCGGCGTCTCGTTTGCGTCTCCAGCAGGGCCCTGTCCGGTGTACCCTGAGCCGATGATGATTGGAGTGCCAGAGACTGTCTCAATTCGGCCGTCTTCCTTGTGGAAGAGCATGTAGTTCGCCGAGAGGATCGCGGCCGTGTCGCGGGTCATGTGAATGACGCCGCGTTCGCCGCACGGAGAGTCTAGTCCGATCCGGTGCTCAAGAAGTGCGAGCGCACGCGCCGCACTGAGCGCGGTGCCGCCGTTAAGCACGGTTGCGCTTGCATCTGACAACGCCAGGTTTGCGTGACTCTCACCCTTGCGGATCGCGCCCGTCCAAAGCTCGTTTTCAAGCGACTTTTGCGTGACGCCCTCGACCTGCTTTGTGAGCTTGTCGATGCGGTCGATGCCTAAGAAGCCAAGCGTTGAGCGGACCTCCTCAACCTCGATGAAGAACGGCTTGATCTCGGTGTAGTACGTCGGAGTCGCGTCTGACGCGATCGTCTGGCTCGTCGTGTCTGTGTCGTCCCACAGCTTGGCTGAGTACAGCGACGTGTCCCACTCCTGTGAGAAACCGCGGATCCAGCGGTCTTCGTTCGTTGAGCTCTCTGGCTTTACGACGGAAAGAATGCCGTAGTCTGGCGGCGTGATTGCTGGAGCTTTTACTACTCCGTTTGTTGGAAAAGCCATCTCGTGCCTTTGCGTGTCGGTTGCCGGACCTTATTCTAACCGAACTGCGGAGGAGCCTGGTTTCCCAGGACTCCCCCGCATCCGATTTCTTACCTACCGAGTTGGATTAGAACTCGATGGCTGCGGCTGCCGCACCGCCAGTCGTGTCACGGAGGGCTGCTGCCACGCCGTTGACCGCGATGGTCGATGTGATCGCCAGGGACTCGATGCCGACGAACGCGACGCCTTCGAAGGTCTCAACGAACATCTTGTAGTCGTTGGTCCCGACGAGTGTCGAGTCGCGGATGATGCCCAGGTCCAGGGTGCCGCCGTCGAGGAACAGGAAGCTGCCCTCGGCGAAGAGGTACCACTTGAACGAGTCAGCGAACTCGACGAGCGACGTTGCGCCCTGCGAGCCGAACACGTTCTGGTCCGGTGTGAATGTCACGTTGACGCCGCGCGATGCGAGGTAACCCTCGACTTCGCCTGTGGCGTTGAGCGTGCTGTCACCAGGCATGTTGAGGGCGAGGTCAGCGACCATCGCGTCCTTCACCCATGCCGGCGCGATCATGCGCAACGGGGCGTCTGTGGCCATGCGATGACGCGAGCGGTATGCCGCCGCGGCGCGACCGACGTTGACGAGGAAGTCGCGAGCGAAGCCCATGAGGGAGCTTGTCGTGACGGCCGTCGAGGCATCGTTGATCTTGCCGAGGAGGTATTGCTCAGCTTCACGAGCGTGCTGGATCAGACCGAGCTCGTTGTGGCGAGCGATCAGTTCCGGGTACGCGCGTGTCATCAGGTTACCGAACTGCAGTTGCAGCGTGACGGCGTCGGTCGCGACGGTGTTCTCCGTTGCGGCGGCGACTGTCAGGCTGGTCTTGACATCGGTGCCAGGGCTGGTGTCTGTGGCGTTTGTCCACACACCCACCGCGCTGCCGTAGCTCGAGAGCACGGGCGGTGTGATGAAGCGGATACCACCGCGGTCGGCCGAGAACTTCGGCAGCGCGTCGCGCACGGGGCGCTCCGTTGTGCCGAGACCGAAGATCTCGTAGCGGACCTCGTACGGAGCCGAGTGTCCGCCTGAGGCAACGAGGGCCTCAGGGCCTGTGACGGCCTGGACTTTCGCCCAGTTGGACTCGGCATCCTGCGTGAGGATGCGCTCTTCCGGGTAGTGGGTGCTGAACGAGGCAACGATGTGCTGCTCGCCGTCACCGCCGTTGACGCGGCGGAGACCATGCAAACGCTTGGCCATCGCCTCGGCAACTTCCTTCATGTCGTTGATCGGGCTGCCCGCGGTGTAGCCGGGGATGTCCGCGCCGGCGGTGATTGTCACCGGGGCGGGTTCCGACTTGACCTTGGGAGCGTGATCAGCCGGTGCCTGGAAGGTTGTGACTTCCGCGACCTCGGTCTTCTCTTCGTTAGCTGCTGAGCTCACGACTGTTTCTGCTTCCTGCGCCTCTGGCGCACTTGTTGATGTTGCTGTTGCTTGTTCTGTCACTGCTGCTTCGGCCTCGGCTGGAGCCTCGACAACTGCCTCAGCGACAGGTGCTGCCGCTGCTTCAGCTGCCGGCTGCGCCGGTGCTTCTGCTGTTTCGGTCGAAAGTTCGGCGGCTACTTCAGTCGCTGTCGACGCTTCTGCCATTGGAGCAGGCATTTCCTCTTCTTCTTCCTTTTCCTCAGCGGGCATTTCCTCTGGGGCTTCGGCTTCAGGGGCCTCTTCTGCTTCTGGCATCTCCATGTCACCCTCACCGCCCTTGACTCGGGCCGCGGCTTCGGCTGCGCGTGCGGCAAGCTCTTGAGCCTGTGCCTCACGACGCTTAGCCTCTGCGCGAACCGTGTCGAGCATGTCGGCAAGTTGTGTCATGTTGTCGACGGACTGAGGAGTCGGCTCTTCGCCTTCGACCTTCTCAAACGTCGAAACGATTTCGTTCTGCAGGGCGGCGAGTTGCTCGTCCGACAGCTCCGTGATCGTGTCGATCTGTGTTTTGATTTGGTCCACTGTCCCTCCTCGGGTCAGTCAGTTGTGCAGCCGCGGATGCGGACTACTTTGGATGGGTCACGGAGAGGGACTATGCGCAACAGCGCCAGGCGCTCACCTAATGTCAACTATAGCACGAGTTCAAGTAAGCAATCGCAACAGTTTTGACATCTCGCCGGAGACCTCTCCATGCGACAAGACGTCATTGCCAGACTGATACGTCCGAAGCTTCTGTGACGCGACGTCTGCGTCCTTCTTGCCGATCTTTTCCTCAACCCTCTGCATCATGTCTTTCATGAGGTCTCGAAGCACCGGCGGCAGGTCGCTGAACCGGACCTTCTGGGTCTCCTGGCCGAACGGCAGCGGTAGGTTGGCCATGACCTCTCCAAGAGCTCTCGCGGCCTCGCGGACGTTCTCTACCGAGTCAGCGTTGAGAGCTCCGCTGTCGAGGCGCTCAAAGATCTTTCGAAGCTCTGCCGCGGCGCTATATGCCGCCGCGTAGTTTCCCGCGTCGTCTAGGTTCTCGGCCTCCTCGATCTTGCTGATCGCGTCGTCGAGACCTGTCCTGCCGAGGTCTTCCTTGATGCGGGCGAGCACCTGGCGGAACTTACCCTTGGCGTCACGGGGCTGCGTCTTGCCGGAGACGTAGATCCCCGGCTTTCTTGCAAACTCTCCTAGGTGCCTCTCAGCCACTCGAGTCAGTCCTCTTTTGCGCTCTTTGGCGCCTCTTCCCAGTTCTCTGGGATCAAGTCGCTCTTGCCGAGCGCGCGTGCGCGCTTGACGATGTGGCGTCGAACCTTCGCCCTGTCCTCTGGGTTCGCTCGGCCGTACGCCTGGATCGCGTTCTTCAGGTCACTGGTGTTGCGGATCGGGTACGAGCCATCCGGCAGTGCCTTGCCTGTCTTTGCAAGTCGCTCGCGCACCTTCGGTGAGATGTCCGCGAACTGCGCGATCTCCTTGGCGGACGCAACGCGGGCGCGAAGCTCATCGGTCGACACGTCATCTTCTTCGATGAACAGCGACGCCGTCTTCCACTTTTCCGGGACCAGGTCAGACTTGTCGAGCGCGCGTGCGCGCTTCATGATGTGTCGACGGATCGCGGCGCGCTTTGACTTCTTACCGCGGCCGTACGCTTGGATCGCGTCCTTGAGCTCATCGACGTTGCGGATCGGGTACGAGCCGTCTGGCAGCGCCTTGCCTTCATCTGCGAGCTTGCGGCGCTTTGTCATCGGCATGTAGCCAGCCTCGTCATAGCCGACAGCCGACGCGACTCGCGCTGAAAGCTCCTCGGACTTTGCCGCAAGCTCGGCGGCGCGCTGCGCCTTAGCCTCTGCAAAGCGGGCCTTTGCGGCCTGCGCCTGCGCCTCGAGCGGTGCCTTAGTGATCTTCTCGACCTCCTCGAGTCGCTTGTTGAGGGCGAGCAGCGGGTCGTCTGCCTTCAGCTTGGCGAGGACAGCGGCGCCTGCCGCGACGAGAGCGTGCACCTTGCCAGAGGCCATGAGTGCGCGTGCGATCGGAAAACCAGGGACGTTGACCTGGCAGACCGCGACGAGCTCGAGCGAGCCGCGGATCGGGCGCCAGTCGCCTGACGGTGCCGAGGCGCGAAGCGCACGGACCTGCTCTGGAGTCGTGCCTGGGCGCAGTGCGCCGGCGACCCAGATGCCGTAAGAGTCTTCACCGGCGTGCACGTCGGCGATCGCGGACGCAGTGTCGTCGTAGTGCTTGACGGCGTCACGGGCGCTCGCCTCGAGCGGCGCGTGGCCACCGGCGAGCGTAAGCTGCCCGACGGCGTAGTCCTTGCCGTCATCGGCGCGGACGACTCCGGTGTGGAAGTACGCGTACTTGCTCTTGCTGCGTGGCGGCTTGGTGCCTGCGGTCATGCCGATGTGGTCGACGTGCCATGCCGCGATGTGGCCGAACACGCGACCTGCGTCGTCTACGGTCAGCGGTGTCGGCTTGTCGAGCTTTGGGTCTGTAAACCAGCCTGCCGGCGGAACGACCGGGATCGACGCGGCGATCGCACCCGACGCCACGATTGACTCTGCGGCGAGCGCGTCCATCTCTTCTGTGTATTCTCCGTCTGGAATCACGGTATCCTCCTGGATGACCTGAGGCGCGTACTCGACGGCCTCTGTTACTTGAATCTTACACTGCTCGAAGGCAGGCTTCGGCACGATTGTCACAGCCATCACGCGGGCCTTGGTGATGTTGATCTTGTCGCCGCCGATCTTGTCTGGCTTCTTGTCTCCACCAGCCACGTCGGCCGCCTTCTCTGAGTCGGCCTCAAACTGGTCGAGGTCCGCGGAGACGCCGCGCAAGAACCCAGACTTTACAAGCCGCTCTGCCTCGCGACCGTACGGACCGGAGTCAAACACGCCGGTAGCGTTTCCGATTCCTTGCTCAGTCCGCTCCATCGTGTCGATCCGACCGACCACGACAGAGCCGTTGTGCCCGTCACCGGTCTTGATCTGCCAAAGCAGCGGAAGTGGAAGCTCGCGCATCGCGATCGCGCCCTTGTTGAACTTACGTCCGTCGCCAGACTCAATGTCTTCTGGAATTACGAGCGGTATGTAAAACGCACAGCCGTCAGGTCCGTCTGTGTAACCTCCGGCCGTGATGACGCGCGACGCGACGTCATTTGACTCGGCGTTGAGCGCCGCAAGCTGGATATACCGTTCTTCTGCAACGATTGAGTCAGTAGAGAACGCCTTGTTTCTGCCGAAGCCATAGATCTGCCTGTGCAACTTGTCTCCGGTCCAGAGGCCAGTCGCCTCTTTGTGCCGCAGCGCACAGTAGCCCTTGGCACGCGGACCCATGTACTTGACAAGGTGCCTGAAGCAGCGTGTCCAGTCACCCGGCGTGTTCCAGCGGATCTTCAGCGCGCCGCGGCCATACAGCCAGTACCGGCGCAGCTTCTCGGCGTTGCCACGGTTGCGGTCAAGGCCGCCCTTCGCGACGAGCGCACCGGCGTTGCCGCGGTTCTTGTCGATCCCTCCCTGCGCAAACTCCGCGCTCGACGTCATTGCGCCGTCGACTTGCTTGAGGACGTCTTCATACGTTGAGTTGTCGAGCGCGACGACCGGAGGCGGCGTCGGCGATGACAAGTCGGCGAGGATCTGCGTGTCTTGCTCCCACTTGCCGTCGACACGCTTGAACGTCATCGGCGACGGCATCATCGTCGACTTCGGCACGATCGCGACGAGGTCGAGCACGGCGCGTGGGTCGTCGGGTGACACGAGCGCGAGGTACATCGGCGGGACGTCACTCGTCTCTGGAGTCAGCGCCTTGCCGCGTTCTTTTCCTGTCGGAGCGTACTTTTCCGCGCCAGCTGACGTGATCGGGCTGTAGTACAGCGCGCTCTCTTTCTTGCGCTTGAAGAAGTCCTTGAGCATCGGGTGCTGCTTCGCGTCGAGGATCGTCTTCTTTCCAGAGCGCTCTTCGAGTCCCTTTCGGTACTCACTCGCCTCCGGCTCAGGCGCGTTGTCGCCGACCGGTTGCTGCGGCTTCGGCGTCTCAAAGCGCTCGGCCTGCTGCTTGTCGCGCATCGACTTCACCCACGCGGGGTAGTCATACAGCACGGTCCGGAGGTCTTCTGGCGACAGCGCAGGCAGCGCGCCTGGTATCTGCGCCTTCGGCCTGTCGATCGGCGCACGTGGCTGGCCAAGTATTCCTGAGGTGTCAAGCGGCGCGGTGTCCGTATTTCCACCCTCTTGGGCTACGGCTCGTTGCTGCGCGTCTTCTTCTTTCTCAGTGAGGTTCGCCGCGACGTTCACGGTGTTGCCGTTGTCGAGCTTCACCGACACCTCCTGCGTCGCAGGGTTGATTCCGGTGATGCTTCCGCGCCCGTTCTTCATGTCTCCGCCGACGACGACTCGAGAGCCCATCGCGGCAAACCTGCCGCCCTTGTCGCGCACCTGACCCTGGGCCTTCTCTGACCGCTCTTCTGGAGTGTATACTCCAGGAGACTCGTCATCAAGTCCGCCTTCTCCGGCGGCGACCATCGCCATCTCGATCTCGCTCCAGTCAAGTTCATCGAGCCCGAGCAAGATAAGTTGCGCCTCTTCTGGGTCAATGTCTTCGGCGCGTACCGACATGAATGGTTGCTGGTGAAGTCTTGCGCAGATCGCCATCGCCGAGTCGGCGTCAACAAGTATGTGGTCTTTTTCTACGCTGTCATACGGGTCATCAAGCGCCTTGTCATACGTCAAGACATCTCCGTCAGTGGTGCCTAGGCTGTCCCAGTAGCCATCATCCCACACCATGACCGAACCGTCATTCTCAACCTTGTACACGCGGTCGATGCCGCTGCCGTCAAGCCGCACTCTGGCGACAAACTCCGGACCAAACCCGCTCTCTCCAAGTTCTTTTGCGAGCTTGAACGCCTCTACGTCTCCCCTGAGGCTTACTAGGTCGTTGTAGTCGTCGTACTCTGCATAGTTTTCATTGACAACGTAGCCACCGGCGCGTACTGACTTTTTCTTCTTGTTTTCGCGCTCGACGATGGCTCGTGCCCAGCGCCACGCCGTGTCACCGCCCCACAGCGCCCACGCGATCCGTCCCGCTGACGGGAACCCGTCTTGGCCTGGCTTGTAACCTTTGCCTTTCTTGTCAACCTCGTGCCGTGGAAAGTACTTTGCGATGTGACGCACCTTCTCGATGCCGATCTGCCCGCCGCGCGCGAGTGTGCGTGCGGTGTTAACTCCAACAGGCGTTCCTCCTCGTCCGTGCTCTTTCCTCCACTTTAGACCTCGCTCGGCCTCGGCCTTTGCGCCGGCTGGGATCGTGTACATGCGCCCGGCTGACGCAACAATCTGGACGCTCAAGTCTGCAAGTGCGCCTGTCGCAAGGTCAAGTGCCGACTTTGGCACTGGCGTCGGCTCGACCGCCCAGCGGTGCGCGCTTGCAAGCAAAGAAAAGTCGCCTGCGTCGTCAACGATGTTGTGCGCGATGTCAATGACGACTCCCTGCGCCCGTTGGTCATCTGTAAAGAGCGCAAAGTCGCCAGACACGCCGTATAGTTTAGTCACCTGTTACCGGTCCTCCTGTGATCCACGCGTCGCACGTCCGCGACGCAGCACACTTAAAGTCAAACGCCTCGCAGTAGCCAAGCGCGCCGGCCTCGACCGTCTCCCACGCGTCTCGTGCAGGGCCACCACCGGACTTCAAGCCCTCGGCGATGCAGTCAAGCATCTTGCTCGTGACGATGAACGCGGCGCAGTTTCCGCAGAGCGACTGCTTTGCGTCGTCAGGTGAGACAGTCCAGCGATCTGCCTTCTTCTGCCAGAACTCCGTGTTTGGCAGCTTCGGGTTGAGCGGGCCGTATCCAGCGGACTTGATCGCGTTCTCGCGGTTGCGCAGGTTGAGCGCTACGTCTTGTGTCGCCGGCGGACAGTCTGCCGCGGCCGCCGCCGTGATCGGCATGTCTTCAGGCTCAATGAACCTGCGGATGTCGGCCACATTGATCTTCTTTTCGGCCTCTTCCTGCTTGTCAAAAAATGGTATGAACGAAAGCTTGACCCTGTAGGCGGCTGTGTCTTCGAGCGTCTCTTCCTCGACCTGAGCCCACGCACGCCCGTCACGGATAAACGTTCCGTCTTTTTCCTTACTGTAGAGGACCAAGTACTTGACGGTCTCGTCGCTCGTGTCTTCTGCAACGTAGAGGAGGTCATCAGGACCAAGAGATGTCGGCCAGACTGCCACTATAGGCTCCACATGGTTCGGTTGTTCAGCAGCATCGTCTTGAGCTCTTCCATGTTCTTTGGCTTGTTGATCTTATCCGAGCGGCCGAGGGCCCAGTCTGCGTCGCTAAACCTTACCGCTCTTATCTTATACGTGTTTCCGTAGGCCGAAAAGCGTATATTTGACCGGTCTTCTGCGACCTTGACGGCGTCGAGGTTCTCGACCAGGTACGCCTTGGCGGTCCCGTCTGAGCGCCCGATGAGTACCGCTCTGGTCTCATCGCGCCCTGGCGGAGAGATCGAGACTGAGTAGGCCACGCGGTTCTCTCGAGCGCCGCCTTTTCTTCGTACCTCCATGACGGCCGGAGCCGGCATGATAAAGACCGTTGACTGGTTTTCTTCTACCTGCTTTTCAAACAGCATGTCGGTGCCTCACGCTTGCGGTTGGGGTGGAGTCTTGCTGGTTTGCGTGCCGCGTATGAACTTGATATACGCCGGGTCAATATACTTTTGAACAATCGGGTTTTCTAGCGCCTCGTCGTCCTTCGATATGCCGAACGTGACTACCTGCCTGATTGGCTTGCCACCGATCTCTGTGACGCCGCGGTCTTCAAGAGCTTTTACAAGAGCGTCTTTCTTGTCTCTCGATGACACAAGGATAAACCCGATGTCGTCATGGCTGACCTCTCCCTTGAACATGACCTCATAAGAGGTTCTCTTGACTTTGCCGATGACGTAGTCTGTGGTCGGCTCAAGTGACTCTTCAGGCACGGTGCGAAAGCCGAAGTAGTCGCCTTCGTTGGCGTAGAAGTCTATGCGCCGAAACATCGTCTCTGAATCGTATACGAACGTCACTCCCGATGTGCTGTTTTCTCCATAAAGTATGTGTGACGCCATTCCGCTGCTCATGTCACTCGGCGTGAAGAACACGTAGTCTGCTCCGCCTGTTTCTATGTCACGGTACGTAGACTGTCCAAGCGCGCGGCTGCCGTGCAGCGCACGCTGCACTGACGATCGCAGCGCCTGCCCATCTTTAAGCATGTCGGCGATGCCGTTGATGACGCCCTGCTGCCCTTCATTGCTCATGCTGCCTCCACTAAAGTTAGTAGTCGTTATTGTGTGGTGAAGCAAGTCGACGCCTGTCTTGTTTCTTATCGCTTTCCCAAGCGACGGCGGACCGACGATCTCTACCTTTCCGCCGCTACCGATCTTGACGGTGAAGTCTTCTGGTCTGACTCCATATTTTTCAAAGATGCTGTCTAGCACCTCTCTTCGCCTAGCGGGGTCTGTCACGTACACCGTCGGGTCCGCCTTGCCTCCAAGCACGCTTACCATCCTGTTTTCGATAAGCAGCTGTAGAGCCTCGCTCGTTCCCGGGCCGGGGTCTCTGACTCCGCCCGCCTGCAGCGCCTTTGCGACCACCTGTGTCGGCGTCCCTTCAGGCACGTCAACTGAAACAAAGCCGTCAAATGCCTTGAGCGGCGCGTCTCCACTGTTGCGCGAGCGGACGTAATTGATCGTGACGTCGTATCCGTCGACGTCGACGGTCTTCGTCCATGTACCGCTTTCTGTGTCGCTGTCTTTCCATTCCACGTCATAGCTAACAGCCGTGTACGTCCCGAGTGTTTGTTCGCCTGGAATGCCTATCTGGATAGAAGGCTCGTACCTTGCGTTAGGAACGGTTTGGTCACGGTTTACCGTAAAGCCACTGTCTTCTTTGCCTACTACGTCTTTGAAAAAGTCGTCCGACGCCCATGACGTCAACTTGTACTGGTACCTGGTCTTTGAGACATACTGCGGCCCGCCTCCTGGCGGAGGCGCCATGCCGGTGACAACGTTGATGACCATGTCCTCAATGTCCGTGCCGTCGCCGAGCGTCTGGACGATGTCAGCTGTGGTGCGGCTGCTTATCTCTTCGTCTCGCTGCACCTTGATTGCGACCGACCGTTGGGTTGCGTCGTCAATTGAAAGTATCTTTGGACTAGCGGGAGTAGACCAGTCAACCGGATCTGCGTCGATGTCGCGGTAGGCCGGTTTTGCTGGGTCAAACATGCCACCACCTCTAAAAGGCGCTTTTCGGGCTTCGCGCTCCTTGACTTTGACATATGCCGAGTTGTACCTATGAGAAAAGTCGTATGACTGATATTTAGCGGATTCGATCATCCTGTTCACGCGCGTCTTGAGCACAAGCAGCCTGTCAGCTTCGTTAAGAAGCGTGAGCGCGTTCCTGTCTCCTTTGGCCGCGCTTACACTCGCCGCGCTGCTTACTGCCTTAGCCAAGCGGTTTATGTCTACGACCGACTGAGCTATCTGCTCAGCGCTGGGGCTGTCGGGAGACTTAAACTTGTCGCTCTTTGATAGCCCCAGCTCAGAGATAGTCTCTGCACGCAGCGCGAGCGCGAGCTTTGTGAGGACGGTGGCGTCGCCGATCCGCTTAGCCAGTAGCCCGATCGCGTAGAGCGAGTCGCTTTCTTCCGCCGTGGAGGGCTTTTTTCCCGTAGAGTACATCGCGCTAACGACCTTTTCGATATCAGCAAGCTCGCTGGGCTTTCCCGGGAGGGTGACTCTTAGCGCGTCGTCATTGAGAAGTTTGGCAAGAGACGCGATGCCTTCGTATTTTGTCTTTTTCTTGTCTTCGGCATCAAAATCTGACAGCCACAGCTCGCTAAGGTCACGTGGGTCGTGCTTCAAGATGTCAAGCGGCGGAAGCGCTGTCGCAGGGGTCCCGTCCTGCGGCGCCCAACGCGTGCCGTTAAGCCGCTCGTTTGCGGTATACTGAAAAAGTTCATATGCGTCCTGAAGCTGCCTCTTGGTGTCGTTGACTTCTGATCCAAAGTTAACGCCAGGCATAAATCCTTTGTCAGCTTCCATATGCTGGTCGAATCGGTCCCTAGCCAAAGTGACCAGCTCTTCCATGTCTTTTTTAAGCGTCTCAAGCGTGTACTCTCCTTCCTCAAGCTTGCCTCTTATGTCGTCGACCTTGTTACGCATATACGTGAAGCCGACTGTGCTCGAGTACGTTGACAGCGCAAAGATGGTTTCAGCGCTCGCCGTGAGGTCAACTAGGTCACTTTTTTCCGACTTGGTGGCCTCAGCAAAGGTGATCACAGGAGCGGCGTCTTTGCTTGGCTCTTCGGCTTTTTCTAGCAGGTCTGCGGTCGGCGCCTCGGGCTCCGGCGCCAAGATCTCGTCTCCGAGTTTTTCTTCTTCGTCCGGGGTCGCCCCCGAGGGGGCCTCAGCTTTTGGGAGCTTACCGTCCTCGACCGCCTGCTCGTATTTTTCGCGCGCTTTCTTGTCCCAGGTCTTGAAGCCGCCTGTTGCGTCGGAGGGGTCAATCGGCTCGAGCGACCACGTGACCTTGTTGATCTTCTTGCCGGTCTTCGAGTCGATCACAAAGACACCGTGCCACTGAGACTTGTTGGCGTACCTATCGACGACGCCCTCAAAGCCGTTCTTACCGCGGACGAGCATGCCAGGCTTGATGATCGTCGTGCCGTCCTTAGCGACGCCGAGCACGCGACCTGTCTTCGGATCTGTCGCTCCCATCGGCGGCAGGTCTGGGTCTTGCACCGGCTCAAACGCCTTGCCGCTGAAGACGTCACGGGCGCGCTCGATCTCTGTCGCGATGTAGTCTAGGTCGTCGTTTTTCCTGTCGAGTCCGCCGATGACCTTGTCAAGCTCGGCCTGGGCCTCGTCGGCGTCGATGTCACCCTTGCGGAAGCGCTTGATGACGTCTTTCGCGGCGTCGGCAGCCTTTTTTGCGTTTTTCTTAACGATGAGCTTGACACCGGGGTCCTCGTCGACGACCTGAAGCGCGTCATTGACGTCCTTCTCCGCGTCCTTGAGCGCCTTGGCGACCTGCTGCGTAGTGACGTCGACGCCGTCTTTGCTCGGGACCTCCTGCGGCGCGCTGTCTGTCGGCTTGGCCTGGACCTTCCTAATCAGCGCATCGACAGACGGGACCGAGCACGGTCCGTTTTCTGGTCCGACGGCCGCGGTTAGTCCTGAGCCGCCGCAGTTGAGTGCCGCACGAACGGCCTTGTCAGTCTCAAACCTCGCGAGCTCGTCACGCCACGCCTCGATCTCCTCTGGAGACGCGTCAGGCGAGATCTCTGGTCTGTGCAGCGGCTCAAGGTCGCCCTTCGGCGGAGTCTTTCCACCTCGTGCGACGTCATTGACGTCGTCGACCCCGAACTCAAGACGCTGCGACTTGCCACCTGGATAGTAGCCTTGCACGCTAATCTTTCCGTCTGGCGTCTCGTCGTCGACAAACGCGCTCTCGACGACAAACGAGCCGTCGTCAAGGATGTCTCCAGCTCGAAGCTCACGAGCCGACACTTTTTCAGTGGTTGTAACGACCGGCATGTCGTCGGACTCGTCGACACCTAAGATGCGTCGCAAGATGTCGGCGCGGCGGTTACGCAGTCGGATCTTGAGCATCGAGGCCATCTCTGGGTCGCTGACGATCGAGTCAACGACAGCGTCGACAGCCTCTGGCTCGATCGCACGCAGCCTGTTGGCCTGGTCTACAAGCTCTTGGTCGGTGATGCCGCCAAAGATCCTCGAGTTTTGCGGATTGAGGTCTCGGTCGCGCAGCGTGTCGAGCTCGCCGACCGAGTCGCCAAAAGCGCCACCCTTCGGTGCGCCTCTCGCACGAAACACGAGCGCGCCACCCGGGTCAACGCGGACAGGGTTGCCATCCGCGTCAGACATGACGTTGTCGTACACGAGGCCTGCGACGTCCCAGTTGGCGAGCCACGCGTCGACGACAAAGCCGTCACGCAGCTTCTTGATGTAGTCTTCGTCATAGAGCCGATCTTCAAGCTCGTTTGTCGCTCCGGGGATCAGTGGAGAGACGATGCGCGTGCCCTCTGACGAGTCGCCGAGCAGCGTGCGCGCCGCCGGCGTGCCGGTTAGCTCGTAGAGCGCCGCGGCAAGCGCCTCGTTCTCTGCGTGCGCCTGCGACTTGGGAACCTTGACGTAGTACTCGTTGCCGTCTGGGTCTCGGTAGAAGCCGCCCTCGTTGGAGCCGGCCTGGCCGCTGTACATCTCCCAGTCATCGACGTTGGGGCGCGTGTCCTCGAAGATGTCTTCCTCACTCGGGGCCTCTGCCTTGCGTGCTGACTTTTTGATCGTGACAACGTACTTTGGCTTGCCGCGACCCAGTGGATCTGGAACTTTTTTGACGTCTGTGACCTCGTATGTTCCGACACCGAGGTGCTCTTTTTCTCCAAACCACGACACGCCTGAGATAGAGAACGAGTCTAAGTCGCCGGGTTCCGCGACAAACACGAACTGAGCGTCGTTATTTTCAGGCCTGAACAGCATCGCGCTGGCGAATCCCTTGCCTGTCAAGTCATTTTCAGTAAATGAGCGCGAGTCCATCGGAAACGTAGCGCCGACTGTCAGGTACGTTGACGCAAGCGGATCGTCTTCTGAGACACCGATTGAGCGTGACAGACGCACAGTGTTTGGAGCCGCAGCGACCCTGCTCAGTCGGTACAACGCGGCCGCAGTAGAACCGTCGTCAAGGTCGCCTTCTCCGTTTGCGATGCGGTTGCGCCCGGCGACAAACTCTGGAAAGCCGCCGTACTCTTCAATCAATGTCGCGTACGCGTCTTCTATGTCAACACTGTCGAGGCCTTCTGCATTTTCAATAGCTCGACTGACGATGCCTAAGATTGAAGCCGGATCCGCGTTGAGGTCCGGTCCGTCTTCAAGCGTGCCGCTGCTGTCACCGCCGTCTGCGCTCATGACGACGCCCCACAGCGCACGGAACGCCTCGCGCTGCTGCGCCGTGCCGCGTGACCACGGCAGGTACCTTGTCAACAGGCCTACAAGGTTTTCTTCGTCTAAGCCACCAGACTCGGCCGTTTCTTTGATTGTTGATGCGATCTCAACGATGCCAGAGTTTGTCTCGTCTCCATACTCGTCCATGAGGTCGACAGCTCGCTGCGCGCTGTTTGGCCTGCCGAGTTCTCGGTTTAGCGACCTAGCCAGATCAATCTCTTCGCGACGAGACTTCGGGCCGGTCGGCGCGAGCTCCGGCGCCTCGTCGGGGCCGACTCTCATGTCATCGCGGACCTGGCGGACCTTGTCTGCGTTGACCGGCTCATCAAGCAACGAGTCATAGAGGCCGGCGAGTACCATGTCGGCGTCAAGACCTTGCTGCTGGAGCGCCTCGTATAGCGCCTCGGCCGGGACGAGCTCGTCTCCGTCATCAAACGGCATCAGACCTTCACCGCTGGCCGGCTGGCCGCCGTCCGGCAAGACAGCCTCTCGCAGCGCTCGACCTAGCGTCGCGGCGTCAAACTTACTAGCGAGGACGGCTGGGTCATCAGTGTAGTCCTCGGCGCTCTCGGTCGTACGCCCACGTGGCGTAAACAGGTCAAAGATGCGCGGCTTGTACGCGCCGTTAGGCACCGTGAACAGCTCGTCAAACTCGGCGTCGCCTGGAGCCTCGGCGCCCTCCTCGGGGAGGACCTCCGGAGTGGGTGGAACGGTGTCTCCTGCGCCTTTGAGCAGTGAGTTGATGGCGCGCTCAGAGCGGCGCTTGGCCTCCGTCGCCGTGATCTCTCCTCTGGCGAGGCGCTCAAAGTCAGCCTTGATTGAGTCATACACCCGGTCTTTTTGCGGGCTGTCTGGGACGTCGGCCATGACCTGCGCCAGCTCGTCGAGTTCTGTCGTCGGGTCAAGCTCGCCGCTCTCGATTCCATCAAAGCGCGGCAGTAGGTCGTCGACGATGCTTCTGTAGGTGTCGTCGTCGATCTTGCTGTCGGGTTTTCGAGCCTCAAGAAGCGCGTCAACCTCGCGACGAAGCGTGAGTATCTCGTCTTTGCTCAGGAAGTTTTCTTCTCCGATAGAGTCAACGGCCTCTCGGATGTCAAGCCCCGATGGATCATCGCCAAGCTCATCCAAGACAATCTGTGCGATGCCCTTGATCTCGTCTTCTTTGGACTCTGGCATCTCGCCTTCGGCCTCGCGCTGGGCGACCAACTCGTCGACCTTTTCGTTGAGGCGCCTGATCTTTTCTGGAGACGGTAAGACTCTGTTTACGACGTCGTCGACCGCCTCCTTGCGGTCTTTTCCACCCACGATCTCGTCAACGATGTCATAGGCCGCTTCGTCTGGGTCAAAGTCAAAGGCGCCGAGTGCGCGAGACGGATAGTCAGCCTCGGTGCGCATGTCATCAAACGCCGAGTCTTGCAAGATCTCGTCAAGTTCGCGCAGGTGCTGGAGAGCCTCGTTCCAGATCCCGCGGTCATACGCGTCTTTAAACTCAGCATACTTGGCCAACGCCGCCTCGGCCTCCGGCGTACCTTTCTCTTTGAGGACAGGCACAAGTCCGCGGTTTCCTGCCGCGTCCGTCTGTTCATCTTCTGCGACGTCAATGAAGTACCCGCCGATCTCATAGACCTCAACCTGCTCGTCCTCGGACAGCATGGCGGGCGCCGCCGGAGCGCCCTCCTCGGGGAGCTCAGGCGCCTCAGGCGCGGCCATCTTCGCGGCGGCGTCATCAGCGAGCTTCGCGTAGTCAGAGTAGTCTCTGTCAAAGTTCTTTCGTGACGCTTCGGCAAATCGCTCAATCGCAGCCCGTGCAGCCACGGCGTCTCCCGCGTCGACTGCCGTCTGGACATCTCTCAGCGCGTCACGCTGGTCAAAGTAGTATTCACTCATGTCAGGGTCACCTGACTTCAGCTCAGACCTAATCGACTCAAAGATCGACTTGGTCGACCCTGTCTTCTTGTCTCGGATGTGTCCAGAGCCAGGTCTGTTGACCTCAGCTAGGAAGCTCTTTGCCTCATCTAAGCCATCGGCTGCTGGGACCTCAGGCGCGGCTGGGGCCTCAGGCGTCGGAGTTGGAGCGCCGGCGCCTGACTTCGTGATCTTTGACAACGTGAACTGCTTTGTCTTCTCGCTGCCGACCTCGTTGCCGACGATGTTGACGTTGCCGTTCTTTGGGTTAGTCCAGTAGGAGGGCTTGCCGTCCTTCGTCACCTCTGGGAAGACGACGCGCGTCTTGCCGTTGTAGTCAAACGTGATCGGGACGTTGTCGTCGATCGCCTTTTGAAGCTGCTCGTCGAGGTCGCCGGCCGGGTCAAAGCGAAGCGCGTTTTCTGGCACCGAGACCGGCGCCTCCGGCTGCTCGCCTGGCGCCTGCGGGGCCTCGATCTTGTCGAGCGTGAATGACTTCGTGTTGCCGTCGGAGTCCTTGCCGAGGAGGTTGCGCTTGCCTGACTTCTCGCCTGTCGAGATCTTCTCTGGCGTGACGATGCGCTCCTTGCCGCCGTAGCTGAAGCGGACCTTCTTGCCGTCCTTGACGGCGTCAGAGACCTGTGACGTGATGTTCTTTGCCGGGTCAAGGTCGACGACCTCCCCCTGCGCGCCGCGCTCCTTCGCCGCCTCTGCCTCGATCAGCTTTGCGTAGTCGTCTTGGTCATCGAGCGCGCCCTTCGAGATGTCAGCCCACGAGCGGCTGCGCATGACCTCGCTGCCGGGCTTGTTTGTCGCAAAGTCAGTGCGGCGCAAGACAAGCTCGCCGTCTGATGTCTGCTCGACAAAGTAGCCGTCGGCTGAGCGCCACAGCTTAGCTGAAACTGGAGACAGCTTTTGCAGCTCCTTCGGCTTGATGGATTCCCAGCCGTCAGGCGTGTCTTTGCGCTTCAGCGTAGACGCGTCGATCGCGTCTTTGTCGACGCCTGTGATAGTGCGCTTTGCTCCCTTTACCGGAGTGATGATCGCCTTGACCCCGGTACCTTTGTTTGCAGGCAGCGAGTAGATGCCGTCTGGCAGGTCTGGGTCACCGATGACCTCGATGTCAATGTCGTTGTCGCCCGATGACCCGACGACGCGACCCGAGAGCGACCGAAATATGTTTCCGACCTTGATGTTGAAGTTAAACCCGCCGCCCATGAACGCAAAGCGGCCTCTTAGATCACGACGCTGGAGCTGAGCGCGTATCCTGCGCGCCGCGATCGAGTTTCCGCCGATGAGGCTAAGCGCTCCGGCGACAATCGCCTCTGCGTTGTCGATCGTCAGCCAGAGCGGCACAGACGAGCGCGGTGTCGCGGCGAGTCGAGCGAACAGGTAGCCGCGCTCAGGCGTCAGGTAGTCAGCCGCGTGCGCGGCCGCGACGAGCGGCCGCAGCTCGTCATCGACGAGCGGGTCGGCCGCGTACCAGCGCGCTCGTGCGTGACGAAGCGCGCCGGCTGTCATCGAGTTCGGCTTTGCTGACATCGGGTGCCCGACCGGGAGCAGGTCAGCGTGCTTGTACGCGTCGATGACGTCCTTGCCGCGGGTCGCAAACTCGATGAACGCGTTGACCGCGCGGATCGCGCCGAAGGCGCGTGCGGCGGAGAACGGGTTGGCGTTCTTCTTCAGCGCGCGGTTTGCGACCTCGATCGCCGCGGCGTACGTGACGCGACGCTCAGGCTGCAGGCCGCGGTTCGCCTTGTTGACGAGCCTTGAGACCTCTGCCTGGAGGTAGTCGCGGTGCTTATGCCACAACGCCTTGCGTTTCTTAAGCTTCTTCATCTACTCACCTTCGGCAAGAGGTCGGCGTCACGGCTGTCGTATAACTTTACCGCAAGTTCGCGGGCGCGACCGAACGGTTCTTCGTTGGACTCGACGGCGCGTAGCCACGCTGAGCGAAACGCCGGGATCGACTCGTAGCCGAGGCCGGAGTACTCCGCAAACGCAAAGATCGCGTCCTCGTCACTGGCGTAGTCTTCGTGCTCACCGAGCTCGACAAGAAGCTGAGACTCGTCATATTCTTTATCTGCAAAAAGCTCTGCGATCTCGTCGACGGCCTCAGGCGCGGGGTTCTTCGCCTGGACGGCGCCGGCTGGAAAGATCGCAAAGCGGCACTTTGCGTCATCCTCGATCTTGAAGCTGAGGATCGCGCAGGTGTCGCCTGACTGGTACAGCATGCAGTTGCTGCACTTGACACCGATCGCAGCGTCAGTGTTCTCGGCCGCGGGCTGGTACCCGACCCAGATGCCGTTCTCCTCTAGGTCAAACTTGCCGTGCGTCTCTGCGAGCTCAACGAGCGAGCGAGCGAGGTCCTGCTCAGCCGGTGTGTAGTATCCGGTGTTGCCGCCTGCTGACGCGGTCTTCGCCTTGCTGCTCTTCGGGTGCGTCCGCGGCAAGAGGTCGTTGTCCTGCTTGTAGTTTGGGTTTGACGGGCGGCCTGACCTAAGAAGCTTGAGGTACGCATTCACTCGCGCCATCGCCCATTGGTCACGGGTCTTGCCCGGACGGTGCGACGACGAGAACGCTCCGGCGCCGCGCCGATACACGGCCTTGAGCTGCGCGAGCGTCGCCTTGCGTCCCTTGGGTGCGTTCTTGTTGTGCTCGGCGACCTTGTTCTTCAGCGCGGTCGTCGTCTTCTCAGAGAACGTGATCGTCTTGCCACCGGACGCGGAGCCCTTTGGATTTTTCTTCGAGCCGTGGATGCGGTCTTTCTTCGGAGCAGGCCGTGACGCTGCGAGCTCTGACTCTTGCGGAGACGCGTCTGCGGAGTCGACCGGCACGCAGTTTGGGACACGCTTGCCGCCCTTAATCTTGAAGCCGACCTGCTTGTAGCCGTCCCAGCACGGGCTACTTCCGGCGGCGACGATGTTTTCAGCCTCACCTGCGGTGACCAGGTCAACGTTGCCCGCGGTGAGCTCGTCGATCCCGACGAGGACGGTCCACCTGTCGGCGGTGTCCGGTCGAGAGAACAAAGAGTAGAGAAGTACGTCGGTGCCGATGGTGATGCGGCTTCCGTCGGCGGCCTCCGTCACGATAGAGCCGCGGGGAAGGCCGTCGCCGTCTGTTCCGGTGTACACGACCTTGACGGCGCCGTTCGCCTGCGTCGCGACGATGACTTCCTTCTCGCTGCTCATTCTGGCTTGTCCTCTTCTGTGGCTGGTTCCCAGTACCCGCGTGAGAGTACCGAATCTATCATGACGTCAATCTTTGAGCCGTTCTTCATCAAGACATAGCCCATCCGGCGGGCCACGCCCGTCTTGAAGCTGTCGTGCGTGTACACGAGCTTGTCTCCTCCACGGACCGCGATGACTGTTGGTTTCATACCGGTGACTCCTCAACCTTTCTATCTCCAGTGACCTCACCCGTTGCGAGGTCGACTTCTTGGCCGCGATCAAACCGAATCACGCGGACGCCGATCTTTTCGAACTTTTCCTTGATCTCGGCAAACTGCTCTTCAGACACCACGGGGTCGTGGCTAAACTCTATGGGCTCTCGCGTTACTTGAACCGCGACGTAGTCGACGTCTTGGAGCGAGACGCCGCCGTGGATCTGGGCCTCGCCATACCCGAAACCGTACATCGTCGCCTCGGGACTTGCCTCGCCAAACAGCTTCGGTTGGAGGTTCGGCGAACCCAGGCTGTCTTCGCCGGTGTATGTCGAGCGACCATGCACGTCTTTCTTCATGACAAGCTGCACCGCGCCATACTGCGCTACTCCGCCGACTGACTGCTCGTTCATCTTTCCGCCGGATGTGAGGTAACCGTAGATCGGACGCTTGGTTGGTTCGACAGTTGGGTGGTAGCCTAACTGAGAGATGTCGACCTTGGTGCGCGCCGTCGGGTGAAGAGCGCCTCGTGACGTGCGCGTCTCAAATTGCGACTTGAGCCGTCCGTCACCGATGACCTTGTCAACGAGCTCATACGGAACCGCAACAGCGATCCTCGCGTCTCGCAAGACCTCCGCTGAGCGCGCTTTTCGCGCCTCGTCGCCGTACTTTTTGTCGTAATACTCCGGTGTTGACGTCTTCTTGAGGTGCATGAACTCGCGGTAGTTGTCGACGTCTTCTGTGATCGCGGCGTGGATCGTCATCGCCTCTTCGTACGTAAATCCTATCTTTTCGTACTCCTCAAACACAGCCTTTTGGAGGCGTGCACGGGGAGCTTCGGTGTAGCCAGGCGGCATCTCTTCTCCCTGCGGAAGCTCGGACATCTGTGTAAACAGTCCCTTGAGCTCGTCATAGGCGGCCTGCACCGGCTCGGGGAACGTGCCGCGCTGAAGCTGGCGAAGCGGGCGGCCTGTGGCCTTGGCTTCTTCAATGTCATCAGTGGGAGTGAGCTGGGGGTGGAGCTGGGGAGTTGGCTCGGCTGGCTCGGCAGACGAGACTTCATCAGCATAGCGATTTTTTACCTCTCCTGTGTTTACGTCAAGCGCCTCGGCATCTCTTATAGGCACGACGCGTATTCCAGCTCGCGAGAGCGCCGCACTGATCTTCTCATACTCTTCTTCGCTAACTCCATTTTGCCCGCTGTCTATCTCGTCTGCAGGCCTCACAAATACAGTGGCGTAGTCGACGTCTTGGAGCGAGACGCCGCCGTGGATCTGGGCCTCGGCGTATAACGAGTAAAAGTTATCGGGACTAACAGAAGTGGCGGCGCTCGGCACACCAAAAGGTGCCGGTTCAAGTGATGAAAACGAGATGCTATCTTCTGATGTATATGTTGCGCGAGCTTCAACATCTTTCTTAAGCACAAGCTGTAGTTGCCCATACTGTGAAATTCTCATTAGTGAGTCTTCATCAATCTTTCCGCCGGATGTGAGGTAACCGTAGATCGGACGCTTGGTTGGTTCGACAGTTGGGTGGTAGCCGAACTGAATCGCTTCAACTCGCAAGCGTGCCCACTCAGCCACCAACCCGCCAGATGTCTGTGACTCAAATTGCGACTTGAGACGGCCGTCAGCGATGATCTTGTCCAGCACGTCTGTGCTTACCGCGACTGAGATTCGTGCGTCCTTAAGCGCGTCTTTGGCTGTTTGCAGCCTTATCTCGTCTGAGTACTGTGCGTCATATGCCTCTTTTCCCATACGCCACTTCATCTCAGCCCGCATGTGGCGCTCTTGCAAGTCGTTTTGGATCGCTTGACTGATGTCTGATACTTCGCTGTCAGTAAACCCGACCTTTGCGTACTCTGACTTGATCGCCTCTTGAAGGTCGCGTATCGGATTCGCAGTCGCCTCTTGCTTAACTCCGTCGTAGACCTCGTATCGTTCAACAAGTTCTTTCAGTACTCTGTCGTATGCGGCCTGCACCGGCTCGGGGAACGTGCCGCGCTGAAGCTGGCGAAGCGGGCGGCCTGTGGCCTTGGCTTCTTCAATGTCATCAGTGGGAGTGAGCTGGGGGTGGAGCTGGGGAGTGTTGGAAGCTGGTGTGTTGTCGCCGCTTGATTCTAGATCGCTGACCTCTCCTGTCGTCGTGTTGAGCGACTGCTTGCTACGTATCGGGACTACTTTTATGCCGGCTTTTTCGAGTTTTTTCTTGGCAAATAGAAATTCCGAATCTGTTACACTTCCGTCTACTAACTCATTATCGACAAATATTGCTGCGTAGTCGACGTCTTGGAGCGAGACGCCGCCGTGGATCTGGGCCTCGGCGTACCCGTGGTGCCCACCGGCGTAGCTTACTGTGTCAGGGCTGACCTGGCCAAATAACTTAGGTTGGATGCTCGGAGACTCCAAACTGTCTTGGGCCGTGTATGTCGTGCGGCTTTGGACGTCTTTCTTCATGACAAGGTGGATCTCGCCGTAGTACGTGACTTCTTCTGCTGTCTCTGCGTCGATCTTTCCTCCTGATGTTAGGTAGCCAAAGATCGGGCGCTTTGACGGGTCGACGTTCGGGTGGTAGCCGAAGTGTGATAGCTCGGTCTTGGTACGCACCTCTGGAGCAAGAAACCCTCCTGATGTCTTTGACTCAAACTGTGACTTGAGGCGGCCGTCGTCAATGATCTTCTCGAGGACAGCATACGGTATGGCCACCGCGATGTTTGCATCTTTTAGTATCTTTTCTGAGAACTTTGTTTTATTCTCTACACCGTAGTTTTCCTCGAACTTCTTCGGGTCAGTGTGCTTTTTGACAATCATGTCATGAGCAAAGTCTTGAATGTCTGCGTCAATCGCTTCCTCGATGTACCGCACTTCTTCTTCGTCAAACCCGATGTCACCGTACTCTTTTTTGATCGCGGCGCTAAGGCGGCTTTTTATTTCTGCAGATGCAACTTTAAGATCTGCGCTCGTGTCGCCAATCGCTTTGCCTAGAGCTCCAGGTTCATCAGGCTCTGAAACTGCCACTCTTTTCTCTGCCTCATTGCGGTAAAACTCCTTGAGCTCGTCATAGGCGGCCTGCACCGGCTCGGGGAACGTGCCGCGCTGAAGCTGGCGAAGCGGGCGGCCTGTGGCCTTGGCTTCTTCAATGTCATCAGTGGGAGTGAGCTGGGGGTGGAGCTGGGGAGTGTCAGGCGCCTGCGGCTTGGCGGCGGGAGACGGCGCTGAGTCGCCGCCACCGCGGTCAAGGTTGATGACTGCCTTGACAACCTCGCCGCTCTTTGACGGAACCGAGTAGATACCGTCTTGGATTCCCTCGTACCCGCGGATCTCTACGTCAACATCGTCCGTCCCAGACTGTCCAACGACCTTGCCAGTGACACGGATAAACCTACCGAAAGGAAGCGCGAAGTCAAACATGAACCCGCCGCCCATCTCGGCGAAGCGGCCGCGGCGGTCGCGGCGCTGCAGCCTAGCCTTGATCGACCGCCAGTCGGCGTCAGCGAGAAGCCCGACGAGGCTGATGTGCCGGCGAGCCGCGAGCACGGCTACTGCTGTTCTTGCGGCTCTTGCTCGAGTGGCTGAGCAAGGACGGGCGACACCGGCTCAGCGCCGGCTGGAGGCGTCGTCGCCGGAGCCGACGGGTTCTCTGGCAGCGGGACCTCGCCTTCGGCCGGAGCCGCGGCTGGCTGGCCGCCTTGCAGAAGCTGCTGCAACTCTGGAGGCACCGGCGCGACGCTGTGCGCCTGGCTGGCCTGCCGGATCGACTCCATCACGTCCGGCGCGACGGCGCCGATCATGCCCTCGGTCAGTTCGGGTGAGATCGCGCCTTTCTCCATGACCATGCGCAGTGCGATCTCCTTCGCGGTCGGTGCGTCGGCCTCGGCGAAGCCGTGAGCGCGGCGCCACGCCTCGTATGAGATCGCCATGCGGTCAAAGCCTGAGTCCGCGTCGGCCGCGCGGTCATTGCGCGTCGCGACGAGCGACGGGTCGTACCAGATGCACACGCGGTCGACCTCGAGTGGGTCAAAGCCGTTTGCGATGAGGTACGGGCGGAGGTACACGACGGTCAGCGCGTCGGCGATCAAGAGCATCATCGGCTCGATGTGCGCCTTGTACAGCGACTCGTCGATCTGCAGCGCGTTGCTGTACTTGACGTTGGCCAGGCCTGTCACGATGTCCTTCGGGACGTCGAGGCCCTGCAGGATACGCTCGAGGACGCGGTCGGCGCGCTGCGCAAGTGATGGGTCAAAGCTGCGCTCAAACTTGAACTGCTTGATGCGGTCGCCGAGCTCGGCCGGGCCGCGGATGATCAGCGGCACGACGGCGCTCGCCGAGTCCTCGTCGCGGATCGGCGTCGTCATCGCGTCGATGAGCTGGTCCTCGAACTCGTCCTGCGCCTCCTCAGGCGTGTAGCCGTTCTCGAGCTCGTACTCGCTGTCGTTCGTCGGGTAGTTCGGGTCAGGCGCCGCGGCGACAGAGAGCCCGTCAGGCAGGTACAGCGCACCGGCGTTGAGGCGTGAGCGAGCGGTCGCGCGGAACGTGCGGTTGAGCAACAGCAGCTCGGCGCACAGGTCGAGCAGGCCGCGCAGCGACGAGTCGGCCTCGTCTGTGAACCGCGGGTGTGCACGCCAGATGCGGCCGACGAACGCATTGTTCGCGAGTGGGATCGCGCCGCGACGCACCGCGTCGTTTCCTGTCATCTCGCGGCGAGGAACGAGGATGTACTTGCCGCGGTTGTCGATTGAGACCTCGTCGATCGAGCGGATGTCCCATGACTCAGGGACGCCTGTTCCCTGCTTTGCCGGAAGCTGCACGAGGTAGCACTCGCCGGCAACAGAGAGGTTAAGCGCGGCGTCGCGCAACATGCCGGCCTGTCCGCCGTAGGCGGAGTCAAGCCGCGCGAGCGCGCGCTCGGCCGCGGCCGCGAGCCGCTTGTCGATCGCGCTCGAGCCGCGTGCTGGCGCCGGTGCCTGCGCCGGGTTGTCGATCACGGCCACGTACAGGCGGATGCGCGAGATCACAGACGCGACGAGGTTAAACGCGTACTTGATCTCGCCGATCGCGTCATAGTATTCCCACGCCTCGGCCTGCCACGCCGAGGACATCGCGTTGCGGCGCTGGCGAAACTGCTCGGCCTCTCCGCGGTCGTTGATACGAAGCTGCGCCGCGGCCGCGACCATCGCGCGCGGCGCGAGGTACGGAGCGGCTACGGCTGACGACGCTCCGGTGAGCGTCGCGAGCGCGCTCGAGCGCGGCTGCGCCGGTCGCTCACGTCGAAAGATCGCCACCTAGGCCCTCCCTAGCTCGCTCAGGCGTTGGACAGGTGCGACTTGAGCTGCCAGTCCCATTTCTCGTGCATGCCGGCGCGTGAGGCCAGGTCGTTCGCGATGCCCTGCCGGTTCTCCTGCGTCGCGACGGCGAACGCCTCCGAGATCGATGCGAGCGTCGCCGCATTGCCGGCGAGCAGGTCCTGGCACATCAGCTGTGGGCTGCAGCCGCACTCGACGTCGTCGACCGTCGTTAGCTGAGAGAACTGATACAGCGTGTGCGGCGCGATGGCCTCGCACTTGCGGATGTTCTCGGCGATGCCGTCGACCGCGTCGAACAGGTCCTCGTAGATCATGCCGAAGAACTGGTGGTACTCGGTGAAGTCGTTGCCGACCACGTTCCAGTGGTGGCCCTGCGCCTTGAACCCGAGGACGACCGTGTTACTGAGGACGACCGCGAGCGCCTCGGCGACTCGAGGAGACGACAGGCTTCCCATCGGCTGCTGTTGCATCATCATCTCTTGGTGAAACATTTGTTGCTCCTTGTTGTCTGCCTAACGAAGCTAACCCTACTCGCGGGTGAGCGCGGCCAGTATGCCCACCGCGGCCGACAGCGCGAACGGCGCGCAGGCGTACGTTGTGGTCGTCGGTGCTATACTATACGCTATGACGAGCACCGTCGACACCCAGACGCTCGTGCACCAGTCACAGGTGACGAGGTAGCCCAGGCGCGTGCTCGGCGGGTAGCGCCGCCACAGGCGCTCGCGCAGCGGAGAGAGCAGGTCGTCGGTCGTGACGAGCCGCGTGAGTCGAAACGCACCGAGGCAGAGGACCGCGACGTCGAGGCTACTCAACCGGGTCTCCGCTCGAGTAGACGGTCCGGTACGGGTTCCAGCTCCGGAGGCGGCTGCCGCAGCCGCAGCTCGTGTTCGCGGAGACGACCAGCAGCTTTCCGGTCAGCGTCACGAGGCGGTTGACGCTTCCGGCCTTGCGGCTCCAGACGAGCGACGCCGGGTCGTACTTCTCACGAAAGATGAGGACCGGGCCGTTGTCGGCGTCGGCGGCGACCATGACCGTCTTCTCTGTGACGATGACGCGTGTCTTGTCGACGGCCCGCCCGAAGGCTGCCGTGAACGTGTTGAGCTCGCTCGCGGCGAGCGCGGCCTCGCGCTGCTCGGGCGCGATGACGCGGACCCGCGCCGGGAAGAGGTCGTAGAGGACCCTCACCCGCGGACCCGCCTGCGCATCGCGCGGTAGGTGACACCGGCCGCCTCGGCGAGCTCCGGGATCGACGCGCCGCGCGAGTACAGCTCGCGCGTGAGGCGCGTCAGCGACTCGTTCGCGACGCGGGCCGGGTTCGTCGGGCTCGTGCGCGGACGGTGCCGCCGGGCGACGGGTGCGAGCTCGGCGATCTTCTGGGCGTGCTTGAGCGCGATCCCCCGGCGTGAGCGCCGCGGAGACGAGAAGCGCCGGACGGCTGAGCGCTCGGCCGGAGGCGCCGCGTGCGGAGAGGGGACGGGAGCGGAGGCGGGCGAGGGCCCGGCTTTCAGCGGCGCCGAAGGTTGAGGCTGAGGCTGAGGCTGAGGCGTCGGCGGAAGAGGAGGAAGAGAGGTGATCCAGGAGCGGATGGTTGTGCGGGGGCGGGGCGGGTCGAGCGCCTCGGCCAGGCTCGAGAGCGACCAGCCCGCGTCGGACAGTGCGCGGAGGCGCGCGTGCAGGTCGCGGCCGGAGAGCGCCGCGAGGAGCTCACGCTCGGCCGCGGGCACAGGCACTCTTCGGGCTCTCTTCATCGTCGTGTCGTCATCGTATCATTCTTCGGCATCGTACATAGCGACGGCCGAAGATGTTGTACAAACCGAGGAGTTGTACCTTATGGTAACTGAACTTGGCGTGTCAGAACGAGGTGTTGAGACGGGCGGGCTTGGACTTTTGTTCCCATCACAGGACTTTTTGTCCTGCGGAGGACTTTTCGTCCGCGTGATGCGTGAGGACATTGATGGTACAAAGTTTTGCGTGATGCGTGATGCGTGATGCGTGATGCGTGATGCGTGAGTGGTTGTGTGTGCGTGCGTGCGTGCGTGCGTGCGTGCGT